>Ga0182004_10004751_pt1 | contig 10997 bp, 9 predicted proteins | sample Sormic07211540_1_FD_120479 | JGI IMG/M metagenome (GOLD analysis project Ga0182004, IMG submission 120479) | Endophyte microbial communities from Sorghum bicolor roots, Mead, Nebraska, USA - 072115-40_1 MetaG | ecosystem: Host-associated > Plants > Roots > Unclassified | place: USA: Nebraska...
CTCCTGCTTGGCTACCCCACGGCCATCTCCATCCATTCCCTTCCAACTTCTTGTTCAATCTGCTACTCACGGAGGTTTCACAGGCTCAAACGGTGAAGATGCAGATGCGCTCTGTTCTTTTCTTAGTTATTTTCCCTCCCTTATTCTCCATTTGTCCCAGAGCATGGTTACTTGGTGCAGCGATTAAATCGTAACAGTCCCATTTATGTAACTTGATGCAACTATGAATTTGAGTCAAAATTTGGCCAAATTTTATCCAAATTTGAATTTTTTGACTAGTCAAACAGCTGAATTTCGTTCCGAATTTTTTCGAATTTCGTCCATTTCGGTAGCCTCCGAATTTTTTTAGCTTTTGAATCCCAAAACCTAATCATCGTTCGAGCACAAGAGAGAGAAAGAGTATCGGTCGAATTTCGTCCATTTCCGCCACCATCTGCCATCACCATCTTCATCGTTCGAGCACAAAAGAGAGAAAGAGCAGGGAGGGGAGTGAGAGTAACACTATACCGCAGCCAAAGTATAGCAACAAACAATGGAAGCTAAAACATAATAATAACATCCAATCATTGGTCGCTACAAATTACTAACAGAGTATCGGTTATTTACTTGTAGCGACCGATAATTGGTGGGCGTATATATTCCACAATTTCCTCGGACAATCGGTCCCTAAAAATGTATATTAAGGTCCAGTGATCAGTCGCTATAGCCTGGTTTCATTTTGGCGGGCTCGGCCCAGCCCACTCGCGTGCAGTGAAATTTGTGTGGCCCACCCGTCATATTGTGAGCCGAAACCCTAAGTCCACCACCAAACCACCCCATCAGCCGCCGCCGTCCTCACATCTCTCGCGAGTCCAAGCCAGCGCTGCTCGTCACGTACGAACTCTCCACCACCGTGAGCTCACGCGGGGGTGCCGTCCCTGCCGCGGCCGCCGTCCTCTTCGCCACGGCCACCAACCCCAGCGCCACGGCCACCAACCCCACTGTGCTGGCCGTACTCACCTAAGAGCCGCCGCCGTCTCCGAGCAGGTTCGTCCCATCCATCCCTATCCGTCCGTTCTTGGCTTTGGTCCTAGGTTTCTGGAAGGAGGGGCTCGAATTGGAAGGAGGGGCTCGAATAGACCAATGCTTTCTGGAAATATCCATTCCATTTGCATTCCTAGAATTCAAGTCTAAAAAGGTTTGAGGTTGTGAGATAGATTCTGGTTTTACTCTGTTTTGGCACATGTTCAATAGACCAATGCTTCGCATAGCCAATTTTTGAATGCCCACCTAATCGACAAATACCACCCAGTGCCTATCCTTGAGCCGGTCCACATTGTCCAATCATGTTTCACTTTGGGTCCATCCTTCAAAAGAAGAAGAACAAGCCAAGATTGCAGTGGGCAAGTCATTTATTCTAGTCTAAATCTTCGCCTAGCACAGACAATTGTGTTCTGATAGGCTCAATGGTTAGTTTGTTGCTTCAACTAGTATTTTTGTTGTTTACCTATTGAGACTGGGTTTTAATCACTCAGATGCTAGCTCTAACTATAGTATGGAATGGTTAAGTGCATAACTCATGAAGGATTGAAGGGACCTAATCTTTTTTTCTAAGAAAACTAGTGCAGTTGAAGAGATGCTTCAAATGACATAGTTACAAAGAAGGTGCTAAAAAACTTTTGAAGAAATATTGGTCTCTCCATAAAGAGAAGCACTAAAGGAGGCATCCTGATGAAACCCTATGATCCAACTATTCCTTTTATAAAGACATAGTATCCTGCCACTTGAAAGAAACATTTGGAGCTCAAACATGTGGGTTTGAAGTCAATGTCTGATCAAGATAATGTATCACCCTGCCCTGTTTGGAAAATTAGTTTATATACAAGAAATGGTTTCATAAATTGGAACAAAAATAAAGTTGCAAAAGAAACCCACAATAAACATTTTATCAATTGGGTCCATCAAAAAAATTTCCATAAAAAATATAAATAAAAAGTTTCTTTGTTTTATTATTATTTAGAACCATAGACTGTGTGCTTCCCTCACATGGTTTTTCTTCGCGTAGGGTCCACTAAAATGGTCCAATCCACTTTCCCCTTTTAAAGTATTGAGGTTCTCTCCCCTTCTCATTTCCTCCACCTCAATCACTCTCTCTATTAGCTAAACCTAGAGAGCCGCCGCCACAGATCTTGACCTTTATTCCCGAATTCACTGGCGTGGTGCTAACATCGGTAAGGGCTATGTTTGCTGCTCCTCTGTTTCATCCCAACCTTTATTTGTCCCTATCTAACAACCTCTCTTCATGAATCCTTTCTCTGTAGCATAAATCTATTGGCAGTTGAAGCAAGTCACCATAGGCCTCGAGCTCCTTGATTTCACTGGGAGTGGTGCTAGTGGGTGGTAAGGAATCTATCTGTCATACTATCATTTGGTTCCCGTATTTGTCTAGACCCCCTCTCTTAAGCTCTCTATGGGATTCCTCACTCTCTCTAACATATAGATCTATTTGCGGTAGAAGCGAATGTGTTACCAGAAACTATAGCCTCCCTGTGGACTTTTATCGATGTAGAGTGAGTAGACAGTAAATACTCATTTACATTCCTCACTCTCTCACTGGCTCTCTCCAAGGTTCCTCTTCCCTCCCTTCTCTAAGTTTGGGGAATGAATTAGGTATGGTGGAAGTCGACCAGAATTTCAGGCTGCAGTTCATGGGAGCCAGCGGTAGTAGTTTGTTTCTTTCATAAATTTTTGTTTAGCAATATTTAGAAATACATGTAAAATTATCTCTAATGTTCGATCCAATTCATTTAGACAAATACTTAGGTGAAATTAAATGTGTTAGTCAAATCTAAGTATATGTGGAACTCTTTCTATGGTTGGAAACTTTTTTGAAAACTTTCGGCTTAGTGAGTTGTGATGGGGTGAGTTAGCATGGCACTCTGAACCAGAAAATTTGACTCCCATCAATCTTGTTGTCTATTCTTGTTTTCCTATGCAGAGCACAGCAAATGGCTCCAGGAAGTGCAGATCGCCTGAGCGCCCTCCCTGATGAGATCCTCCAGCACATCCTCTCCTTCCTTCCAGCGCAAGAGGCCGTGCGGACCTGTGTACTAGCCCAGAGCTGGCGCCAAGTCTGGAAGCTCGTAAGGCGCCTGCACATAACAGGAACAACAACACCGACATATGTCGGACAAGTACATGGTTTTGTGGACCGACTACTACAAGCCCGCCTCAGCAGGATCGAGCGCTCCCCCCTCGACATGTGCGAGATCAAGTTTGACATGTTTGATGACGACGACGAGGCCTTCATCCATCGTTGGATCGGCCATGTATTACAGTGCAATGTCCAATGGCTCTCGCTCAACATCTTTGACAATGAGGCCGACGAGATGCCATGGTTTCCACTACCTGAGCCCCTATTCTCGCCGTACCTGACGAGGCTAGATCTCTACGGCATAGAGTTCAGTGCAAGCTTTGCCCACTTCTCAAGCTGCCCTGCCTTGCAAGAACTCAAGATCGAGAAATGTGACCTCTCGGAGGTGTTGGAGATGGACTCACCATCACTGAGACGACTGAGCATCGATGATTGCAACTCCTGCCCAAACTGGCGCTTCCGGATTTTTGCTCCACGGTTGGTCTGGCTGTGGCTGGACATCCCTTCTGCTGAGAGGACTCCACAACTTGAGAGCATGCCGGACTTGCTGGTGGCGTATGTTAAACTAGACTGGTGTTTGGACGAGTGCATTTGTGAGGGCGACCGCATGGATTGCTGTCATGTTAACCAAGCTGCTTACAGCTATGCATACAGTGATATTGACCACGGTGATGAAGAAGATTCTGATAGTTATGCATCTGACCCTGCTGAAGTAGATTATGGCTATTCCTCTACTGAAGATGATGACAATGACCATGATGAAGAAGGCTTTTCTGATGATGACAATAGCAGCGAAATTACCAGAAAGTGTGTAGTTCTTGGAGGTTTATCAGAAGCTACAGATTTGACCCTGATATCTGGCCACGAAATGGTACACTTCTTCAACTTATCTTTCATTGCACTACTCATTTGTATTGTTCACTGTTCCACTGTGTATATTTTATGTTTGTGTGTTACTATATATCTTTGTTAACAACTTCCATTGTAAATGATGAGAAACACATCGTGTTCATTCATAGTAATTATATTTCTTTGCAATTGGTTCAGTTTGTTTTTAGAAGAGACTTGAGATGCTGCCCTACATTTTCCAAGTTACGGACCCTGTTGATCAATGATTACTGGTGTGAGCCTCCTGATTGCCGTGCATTAGCATGCATTCTTGAACACTCGCCGGTTCTAGAGAGGCTCACTATCGTTCTTTCGGGCAAGGTACAATTATTTCCTACTAAATGGTGGCAATGCAAATTACTGTAAATTTCATCAACTGATCTTGTTGAAGCTCATTATCATTTATGCTTGCTGCAGGGACCCAAATATAAAGTAGAAATGAAAGGATATCTCAATGCAGTACGGAGACCAGCTATGATGATATCAGAACACATAAGGATAGTGGAAGTGAAATGTGATGCCGACAATGATACATTTCACAATGTTTTGAGGTTCCTAGATTCACTTAACATATGTAAGCTCACTGGGACCTGTTCTTTTGCATTCTACATTTTTGCATTCCACCTTTTATTTGTATCATAATGAGGTAACTTTTGCTACTGTGGGTGCAAAAGTGAAAAATGATATATACATACATAGACACACCCTGCAATTTTCATCCATGTTTGCTAAAAAAATGAACAAAGGGAATGAAGAATATTCCACATGATCAAGAACGAAACAATTAACATTATTGATCCCATTAGAGATAAAAAGAGATTCTGCAATTTTTCTTGGAAACTCGGAGACACAATAAAACTGGTCATGTGGACGACTGTAATGCTTAAAGCTGCATATTATGGTTGTTAGTTAGTTTTGAGAAAACATGTTATAGTTATTGGTTAGTTTGATCAAAATATTTTAAAGTTTTTGGCCGTTTGCTTGTAGAAACACAAATGTTTGAAACAAATGATTCTTAGTGGTTCTGAATTGTATACAGTATACTTACCTTTCTGGTTATTTATTTACTTCTGAGGTATACATATTTAATTTTTCTTTTTTTTTTTGCTTTCCATTGCTATGTAGCAACCTCATGCAACACTTTGTTACCTGAACTCATTACCACCATGTTAGGTTGTTTCCACAAGTCCTGCTATTTCATTTTTTTTTGTTATTTCTGCTAGAACACTAGTAAGATTTTGACATGGCTTTTTCCATGAGGATGTAGATAACCAACTAATTCTACAGTATCCAAAAAAACTATATATATATATATATAGGGGTTTTTATATTAACCGCCTCCGTTAATGGATTTTGCGAGGCAGTTTTTTGTAACCACCTTGGTTAATAAAAAATGACCGGTTCGGTTAATCGAGGCATTTACTGTGGGGGTTTTCAATGCTGCCCGCCTCTGAAAACAATTCCAAAACATCTCACAAGATTCTTTTTGTAGTAGTGAGCAAAACAAATTATTTCTTGCACTTTAAATGTTCAGTGGTCCCTATAGAATCGATGTCGAATGCTGTGAGCTGAAACAAGTACTGGCATCGCATGCAGATAAAAGTTTCAGGCCTCCGGTAACATTGTGGCTAGTCTAAGGAGGATACAATACTAGACGTCGTCAACCACGTTGGAAGAACTAGCACAAGGTTTTTCAATAAAAACCACCTTGATGTGGGGGAGAAGGGGCACGACAATGCCCCCATTGAGAAAGGAAACATCTGCATCGGCATTGTCAACTTAAGCAAAAGCCGACTATGCATGGTGGCACTGGCTTTGAGTTATGCTGGTTACACTGCACCCTTGTCGCTAGTGCTAGCGAGAGTATATGCCCCACCACCACCTTGTGTTTATATCCACTCACCCGACAACGAGGGGAGGTGGGCGGAGCGGTGGCTTGGCTTGAGAATAGCAATGCATAGTCACCTTGCATACATTTGGCACACACGGGACAATGTGGGAACAGTGCTTCTTTGCCCTTCTGTCAAACTTCTTGAGTTTATTTTCTGAATACAAACTTCTTAATTTCAATGACTATATATAAAGTATTAATAGTGATCCTGGAGAAATAGTGACATCAGATATGAATAAAAATAGTTTTAATCTATTTGATTCATGTCGAAGACTATGGATGTACCAAACCACTACACATATTATTGCAATATACGTACTACTCCCTCCATTCCAAATTATAAGACATTTTGGTTTTTCATATACATTGCTTTTAGTATGCATTTAGACATAGTATCTAAGTAAATATATAGAAAAGCCAAAACGTCTTATAATTTGGGGTGGATGGAGTACCTAACTAGTGGCACAACTCTTATGTTCGATTGTCAATTTAATATCGTCCCTTGTTTGGAATAATCAGTTATGAAATTGTTTGGTCACGTAAAATTCTTCTATGTTCCTGTATATGTGTTCTTCCTTTATTAGTTTATCATGTATCAGTTTGGTACATACCACTCGAAACTTATTGCCCCTTTCCATATTGCAATTGCAGGGTTCCCTTGTGAGCAAGAGAAAGCTTCAGATGAGGAAGAATATACTACCCAAGAATTAAGCCCTGCAAAATGAAGCACCAATGCAATTTAATGGTGGTCCATTTGTCAAGCCTGATCTATTGTCCCATGTTACATAGCAACCTTCTTGCCTGATAGCTGGCTTGATCAAGGTTACTGTTTGTTCTTCGTGATGTGCATGCCAAGAATCTTTTTAGCGATATTTTTATTATTCTTCAATTTAGTGTATTGTTAACTTAATATATATTGTGCCAGTATGTTGTTCAGGTCGGTTAAAGGATTAAAAACAGTAGTGTTTGTCTGTTTCAAGAACAGTTTATTATCTTCTTGACATATACAAATAGTAAAGAAAAAACTAGTTCACAGAACCACAGTTGGAATGGTTTAATGTGTCACATCAGGGATAAGCAGTGATGGACCCAGCTAATTTGATGAGCCTGGGCAAAGAATATAGTCTAAATAGAAAGCGCTCAGAAAGATGGATTATAGTATAAGCAAAATAAGACAGCCACATTAGTTTTAACTAGAATCTTATTGTAGTACATGTTCACAAGATCACATATGGATCAATTAAGTAAAACTTAACAGGAAAATACAAGATAGTTTCTGGCTATGAAGCATACAACTACAAGGAAGTTGCACCATTCAACTCTTCCAGTTTTGAAAATGACGAAAGAATACAAGCTTCATCAAGTGATCTGAATAATTCTCGCTTAACATAGCACACTATCAAGTTGTTGAGCCGATCGTTGGCAATTCTATTGTGCTATTTTGACTTTATAATTTCTGTTGCTGAGAATAACCTTTCAACAGACGCGGTTGACACTTGGCACTAACAATGCCAATTCAATCAGTTTGTAGACCAATGGAAAAAAAACAGATGCTTTTCTGTAGCAATCATCTTTGTGGCCAAGCTTTCAATATCTGTACAAGTAGCAAAGGCATGATGCTTCCTCACATGAAGAAATATAGGTCTCAAAGTTGTCCCCTTATTATTGCATGGTCATTGTCAGAGAAACTGCCATCATATATTTCATTAAGTCGAGCAAGCTTGTTGACACAACAAAAAGAGTTATTTGGATCAAGACAAGAGAAACACAATAATAACTCCATAGTCACTTCACTAAACCTAGAATCTCAACATGTATTTTTTCAACAACAACATAGAAAATCCCAACATGATAATGATGAAGATTAGTAACAGTAAATCCATCACGCCTTGAACAAACCCCTCACCGCCTAAAATTGTCTTGCCTCTTCAAATAAGTCCTCTCAGCCACTTACTCTCATGGTCTTCAACCTAGACTTCACATCATGAAAAATTTGCATTTGCAATAAAAAAATCCCGTGAGATTGAAAGGCACAGTGCTATAGAGTCCTATCATATCCATAATGGGAGCTAGTAACTAACACCAAGTGCATTGACAATGTTACACTACTACAGATTCACTTTCAGTGCAGATTTCTATCAAACTGGCAGTGATGAATCTTCTATGCTATCCAAATAATATGCTAAGGTACAAACTTTACCTCCGAGGAGGTAATATTTCAAATCAATCTGAGCCAATGGTTTTTCACATTTTATGGATTACTAAATAAATTAAAAAATCTAGGAAAAGAAAATAAAACTTTGACATCCCGCTAATGATGGGAGGGAGATTCCTTTAAAGACATGAATGCCGATCTCCACATGCATATCGATTCCCCTAATGGGACTAATCAAGGCAGATACAGAATAAAGCCATTCATTTCCCTCTCTGTAATGAATTTGAATTAAAATCAAATAAAAGGTGCTATCCAAATTTGAACTATAAATTTTTGTATGAATTCAAACCATGAGTTTGATCATTTTCGTACAAACTTGAATTAAAAATCAAATAATTTCAAACTTGGTCATATTTATATTTAATCTATTTCAACGTATAATTATTCATATTATTTTGTATAAACTTGATCAAATTCATACACATGCCAACCACTCATCTAACATGCATGCATGGACATGCTCACCACACACATGCTAACTAGCCTAACCAAACGTACTCACACACTAACCACCACGTACTCACATGCTCACCACATACACATTAACTAGGCTAGCCCCGTACACACATGACACGACACACTAATCATGTACACATGCAAGTCCTAAAACATGCAAAATCAAGCGTATAAAGTTACATACAACATAATATGGTAATCAAAATATATCAACTACAAAGTTATAAAATTAAAAGATTTACCATATCAGTTAGAGACGTGCATGCATCAATCAAATCCAGAAAAAGGATTTTTTTTATATCTAAAGCTTTTATTATATATATATATATAGGATATATATATATATATATAGGATATATATCATCTATTACCTCCTAGGAGGTAATAATTCGTCATGACCGTCCAATCGAAATAAATGAACAGTTCATAGTCATTTGGAGTTGAAGGTACCGCAGCAAAGCCCGATAATTTTAACATAACCACGAGGATAAAAACAAACTGAAAACACTCCATTTTTTCTATCAAACAAGTTGCTTCATTTGGTAATCTATATGAAGCACCTCTATCACCGAGTCCCACATCTGAGACAAACGAATCAATGTAGTATGATGTGATCCCATTCAAGCCTCTTCCTGTGGATGTGTCACTAGTTTCAATACATCGCAAAGTATTTTTATGATTGTTTTCAAGTAGCATGTCCCTCCTCTTGCAAGATGTGGTTGTTGTGTTCACAATCAATGAGACATACTCTCATGAATAAAGGAACAACAATTTGCCATAGAATTAAATAACAACCAACTATAACTGATGTGCAAAACAATGGACGTAGAAGGCATATGGGTTTTTATCTAGATTTTTTTGTAAGCCATTAAATTCATCTCTCATATTCAAAGCTCCACCATAACTTGCTCTTGTATTCGAGAAAAAGATGACTTGTGATTTTCAAGAATTCTAAATAATGCTTCCAATGAATCAGCTGCAGTGTCTATATATGACATGTAGAAGAGGAAGAAATCGTTCGATGACATTCCATTGAGCATTCACATACCTGAGCAACAATACCAATTTAACTTTTTAAACAAAACAGCAATAAGGCTAACACAGTAGCACATCTGCTAGTAATACAGTAATACAAATGGCACAATAAATTAGCTACTAACCTTAAAATTACCCCCATTTGTTCCTTTAACTGATCGAAATGTCCCATGATTCATCATTAACTTTATATCACCAATTTCTCCCATAATTGCTTCCGCTATATCTTCTGCACAGCATCTTGTGAGATTCTTTTGAATTTTATGGAAAGCCATCTTGCAATTTAACCCATCAGAGCATCTCCAAAGGCTTTGGCAAATTGACTTGGCATTTGTTGCTATTTGTAAACTCTCATAACAAAATGCAAAGGATAAAAATAGGTCATCTCCAAGGGAATTGGCATTTGAACTTGGCAAAGGATAAAAATAGAAGGTCTTCAGGCGCGCGCGCTTTCCTCGCGCGTGACTTTGCTCGCGCGATCGGGTTTGCAAAGTCGTCCACAGCTTGGCATTTTTGCCAAGTTTACTCCCTCATTTGCCAAGTTGCCCAAATTGCAAACTCCGAATGCAAAACCGTTGGATACCTCTTTTGGAGCTTTTTGGCAAATTACTCAAATGCAAAACCCTTGGAGATGCTCTCACGGTCATAGAGGCACATCTGACTTCTTCATTGTTAGTATCTTTCAAAAAATCAATCAACACAAGAAACTTTCCTTTATTCAAAGAGGAAGAACACTCATGGTGTCCACGAAAAGTTAGTCCTTGCCTTAAGAGATATCTTGAACGTGTAGAAGTTTAAACACACTGGCCGGTGGGGCTCTTCCTGTCCGGCCGTTCGGACCATAAGCGTTGTCCGACAATTTTTCCCGCCTGCCCGCAATTTTTCCCGCCCGCCCGCATCGCGCTTCTGGCCTGGAACCTGGCCCAAGCCAACTCGGCTTCCCACCCGCACACCCGCAGGTGGTTCTGGCCCACCCGTGCCCACCCCCACGCGCTTCCGGCCCAGATCACTGGAAGCTGGCCCGTTCCAGCTATAGATACTTTTGAGAAAATAAAAAAGCAAAATCAGTCTAGGGTGTGAATCAAACTCAAGACCTAGAGGTCTTCAGCCATCACTCACCACCACTACACCATCAACATGATGGTGATAACTGTGTAATAGTTTCTTTATTAAATACACCGCACCATTTAAAGTAAAAAAATAAATTAATAAAGCATCATAAGAAATAATATTTTATATTAAAAATACCAAAATATATTTCATAAAAACATGGAAAAAAATCTAAGCAATGGGAAGTACAAATAAATTACAATATTTTATTTTTAGAATCATGAAATTGGTATTATAATGTACACATAAATAAATAAATAAATAAATAA
>Ga0182004_10004752_pt1 | contig 10995 bp, 2 predicted proteins | sample Sormic07211540_1_FD_120479 | JGI IMG/M metagenome (GOLD analysis project Ga0182004, IMG submission 120479) | Endophyte microbial communities from Sorghum bicolor roots, Mead, Nebraska, USA - 072115-40_1 MetaG | ecosystem: Host-associated > Plants > Roots > Unclassified | place: USA: Nebraska...
ACGGGCATCGCCGCGCGGCTGACGCCCGAGCAGGCTGCGCACGCCGCGGCTGGGGAGGGCGTCCTGGCCGTGTACCCCGACAAGGTGCGGCAGCTGCACACCACTCACACCCCGTCGTTCCTAGGCCTGACCGAGACCGCCGGGCTCCTCCCAGCCGCGGCGGGAGGCTCGTCGTCTGCCGTCGTCGGCGTTCTCGACACCGGCCTCTACCCCATCGGCCGGGGCTCGTTCGCGGCAACTGCTGGGCTCGGCCCGCCGCCCGCGTCCTTCTCCGGCGGATGCGTCTCCGCGGCCTCCTTCAACGCGTCCGCCTACTGCAACAGCAAGCTCATCGGCGCAAAGTTCTTCTACCAGGGCTACGAGGCTGGTCTCGGCCACCCCATCGATGAGACCAAGGAGTCCAAGTCGCCGCTGGACACTGAGGGCCATGGCACGCACACCGCCTCCACGGCGGCTGGCTCGCCGGTGCCCGGCGCCGGATTCTTCGACTACGCCAAGGGGCAGGCCGTGGGCATGGACCCCGGCGCGCGCATCGCGGTGTACAAGATCTGCTGGGCGTCCGGATGCTACGACTCGGACATTCTCGCCGCCATGGACGAGGCCGTCGCCGACGGCGTCGACGTCATCTCGCTCTCCGTCGGCGCCAACGGGTACGCCCCTCGCTTCTACACCGATTCCATCGCCATCGGCGCTTTCCACGCGGTGCGCAAGGGCATCGTCGTCTCCTGCTCCGCCGGCAACTCCGGCCCCGGCGAGTACACCGCCGTTAACATTGCGCCGTGGATCCTGACCGTCGGCGCGTCCACCATCGACCGCGAGTTCCCCGCCGATGTGGTTCTCGGCGACGGCCGCGTTTTCGGCGGCGTGTCTCTGTACGCCGGCGACCCCCTGGACTCCACCCAGTTGCCGCTGGTGTTCGCCGGGGACTGTGGTTCCCGCCTGTGCCTGATAGGAGAGCTCGACCCGAAGAAGGTGGCCGGCAAGATCGTGCTATGTCTTCGTGGTAACAATGCTCGCGTTGAGAAAGGTGCGGCTGTCAAGCTCGCCGGTGGGGTCGGAATGATCCTCGCCAACACCGAGGAGAGCGGCGAGGAGCTCATCGCCGACTCCCACCTCGTGCCGGCGACTATGGTCGGGCAGAAGTTCGGCGACAAGATCAGGTATTACGTCCAGACGGACCCGTCGCCGACGGCGACCATCATGTTCCGCGGCACGGTCATCGGCAAGTCGCCGTCGGCGCCGCAGGTGGCGGCGTTCTCGAGCCGAGGCCCCAACTACCGCGCGCCGGAGATCCTCAAGCCCGACGTCATCGCCCCCGGCGTCAACATACTCGCGGCGTGGACCGGCGCCGCCTCCCCAACCGATCTGGACATCGACACGAGGCGCGTCGAGTTCAACATCATCTCCGGGACGTCCATGTCCTGCCCGCACGTGAGCGGCCTCGCCGCGCTGCTCCGCCAGGCGCACCCGGAGTGGAGCCCCGCGGCGATCAAGTCGGCGCTCATGACCACGGCGTACAACCTGGACAACTCAGGGGAGACCATCAAGGACCTCGCGACGGGCGTGGAGTCGACGCCGTTCGTCCGTGGCGCCGGCCACGTCGACCCCAACGCCGCCCTCGACCCGGGGCTGGTGTACGACGCCGGCATCGACGACTACGTTGCCTTCCTCTGCACGCTCGGGTACTCTCCGTCGTTGATCTCCATCTTCACACAGGACGGCTCGGTCGCCAACTGCTCGAGGAAATTCGCTCGCTCCGGCGACCTCAACTACCCTGCCTTCGCCGCCGTCTTCTCCTCCTACCAAGACTCGGTCACCTACCACCGGGTGGTGCGCAACGTTGGCAGCAACTCCAGCGCGGTGTACGAGCCCAAGATCGTCAGCCCGTCCGGCGTGGATGTCACGGTGAGCCCGAGCAAGCTCGTGTTCGACGGGAAGCAGCAGAGCCTAGGCTACGAGATCACCATCGCGGTGTCAGGCAACCCGGTGATCGTGGACGTCAGCTACTCGTTCGGGTCCATCACCTGGAGCGACGGTGCGCACGACGTCACCAGCCCCATTGCCGTGACCTGGCCGTCCAACGGTGGAGCAGCAGCCATGTAGACTGATGCTGTTGGCCTGTTGCTACTGGCTACTGCTGTGGGAAGAAGAACAGGGCCATCAGATCCGAGATCTCCACGCATCATGCCTGCCATTGTTTACTCGACTTAACCACGGAATAATTCAGCTGCCCCTACCATGGTTGTGTGGACCAATGGAATAATTCAGTTGGTTGGAGTAGTGTACTTATGTGATTGGCTGCTTGCAACTTGCAAGGCCAGAGAGGGTGACATTATGGCTGATGGCGATTGCATGTATGAACACGTTTATAATGACGCAATGATCATTGTACCATCTTCTTTTAAACTGGCATGTTTATAGCTCTATGCTTTGTGTGTGTCACTTCAGTGTTCCTATCCAACATCTGATTCTTTTGGGCCATCTGATGAAGACTGAAAGTCATGTTATCTTCAACCTCCGGAGGTCCTCTTAGCTCTTCTTGGACAACAAATAGCAGCACTACAAAAGAAACATCCTTTGGAAAGCTCGGTCTCATTCCCTCCATCAGCTTCTGGGAGCTTGTCGCGCAACTGCCGAGCTGTGGAGCGTCAGACTTTCTACCAAGAAGAAACGCATTGCTTCGAAATGGTGTGTGCTGTTTGATCAATGATCAGGCTAGAGCAGATTAGTCTCTCACCCCTCCCAACTCTTATGTAACAACCATGTAAAGAATACTACGGGCCGTTTTGGGCCACAATATATAAAAATTCAGGTGGGGAACGCCTCCCCCCGGTGAAAATTCAAAAAAAAAAACTCAATCCGAAGAAAAGTGCAGATTCTTTGCTTGGTATGTGATCCAAAACAAAACTATAATGGCGAAAAACTTAGGCCTCACATCAAAATTTGTGTCCCTATCCTTATAAGTAGAAAAAAATCTCTTCTTTGGTGGCATTGATTCAATTGCCACTATGAAGCCCCTACCCAACTGGTGGTGATCATGCTTAGTGGCATGCCTGCCACCTTGCTTAGGCCTTGTTTGTATGCACATGTATCCATCTGAATCCATATATGTTGAAGTGGATTGAGTAGAATTGGACTAAGTTCGATGCTAATCCAACACATATGGATTAAGCTGAATACACATGCATCCAATGTTTATAGTCGCATATTATTTTCTTTGCCCCTCATTACTCCGTCAAGGCCATAATTTGGTAATGAGTTCTCTTGTAAAATGGAATTGGCTTGCTGTTGTTAGTGTCGATTCTGCAAGTGTGCAAAGGCATAATCAATGGGATTACTAAAAAAACTTCAGATTTAAATAGAATGTTCCTCTTTTTGGTTGATCATCGAAGAAATGTCCTAGTTAGTGAGTCTAGTAGTGTCTTCTATTTTTTTTTTTATCAATTTAGAATAAAATCCATCAAGCTGCAGCTTGAAAAATTCATTATTATCACTGTGCCATCTCTTGTCATGCTTTATTTGGTTGCGGCATTATCATTGGTCCTCCAAAATAAGAGTTGCTTATGACTTGAGGAAAAGAATGTAGGGATAGGATTATAGAAGCTAAGACTGTTTAGCAAGCAGTAGCAGAGGTAGAGCATGTGTGGCGCCAACATGGCACACATGCAGTTGTCATTTAGTTTGCCCCTAATTAATTTCTGTACCTTATGTTTAAGCATAGCCTGATGTTCTGCTGTTATGTTATTGGTCTACCTGTTCTGTACTAGCATCACTTGTTCTGTACTAACGGGCACTACAAATCCTGTCACACAAATTTTGCATTTTGGACAAATTCAAGCCCTTATACAGACTGCTTGGTATGACTAATTCAGGGAATAGTCTAAGTATGTTCTTTTTTTGATTCTGACAACCAAGGCTGAAATCAGGGCTGAGCTAGTGCCAAAATGCATTTAAATCTTACAAACCTATATACAACTAAATTGTAATATATGTTAGGTACAATTTAAATTTGTGATACAGTTAAGTGGCTTCCTTCTTTTGATGTATAGCACATTAGCGCTTTCTATCCGTAGAAGAAGCAAACCTAGTTACCTAGCTACGTTGTGAATCTAAATTTTATATATTATGCTTAAGACCAAAGTCTAGTGGCTGAAACATTTGATTACGAGTTATTAGGATCCATCCTTAAATAAAGCATAAAACAAAGACAACAAAAGTGCAGCTGTGGAAGCTTATTTGATTTTCCTTTTTGAAATAGATTTGCTAACGGACAACCGGTTATTTTGCCCTCATCTGGCAACCGATATTTTTTTTTACCGCTGCTGGACGTGCATATGTTGTTCCGCCGTCGTCGTGTGCGTTCAATTTCATCCCGGGGCGGGCGGCCGCCCGGAGCCCCGGACCGACGCTCGATTTAAAAAAACGTGATCGGAGGAGGAGAGGCCCCACCTCCTCCCACCCATATTTTATTAAAACGAAAGTAATTCTTCACCATCGTGAAAAAACTTTTGAATCCCGACTAGATTTTTATTTACACCCAACCTGAAATTCGCTCTCACACCCAACCTGAAATTCACTCTGAATTCACTCTTACGATTGGACCAGAACGCTCTAACCAATTGAGCTACGCTGAAGAAATCATTGTAGTCTATATAGAAAAAATCTAATTGTTGGAATGGGCTAAAATAATGGGTTGTTTGGCCAAACACTTCCTCTTGAAAACTATATGGTCGGATAATAATAAGAGCGGAGTTTGGTAAAACAACTTTCTATCTTGACTTTTTTTTAAGTAAAAGAAGAAAAAATCTCCTCTAATAATTTGATAAAAGAGATACTTAAAAATTAAAAATTTGTTATATATCCTCCTTAACTCATAAGTTTGTAAAGTGGAGAGAACTCCTTATCCCTCTAGTAAAAAATATGATCAGCTCTAGTAAACCAAAAAAACAAATAGATATGGACCCTACTATAAATTTTTAATTTTTAGAAAGCTATTATAGGTTACTGTTGGAAAAGAACAAAATTTTTATTAGTTTAGTAAGTAAATTATACCAAACTACCGAAGATGCTCTAATCACGTTCAACTCTCATAATGAACCGCAGGCCCCCTAGCCTAGCACTTAGGTCTTGTTTAGTTCGCGAAAAATTTTAAGTTTTGCTATCGTAGCACTTTCGGTTTTATTTGACAATTATTATTTAATTATAGACTAACTAGACTAAAAAGATTCGTCTTACAAATTATAAATAAACTGTGTAATTAATTATTTTTTTATTTATATTTAATGTTTTATGCATATTCGAGGAATCTTGAAAATTTTTGCAACTCAACAAGGCCTTACATCACAAATCGGATTGAACAATGAACGCTACTAGAACAGTAATGTCGTCCGGCTTCCCCCTGCGCAATCGCCTTGATCTTGTTTGTTTTGACCTCTCGTAAGCGACGCCGGCGATGATGTCCGCCATGTTTTTGGGGGAGAAGCTCAACTTGGTGCCCATCTGCACGACGACCTCCAGCTGCTCCTCGAGAATGTTGTCGAACAACCCGTCCGTCCCGACCACCACGACGTCCCCGGCCCTCACCGCGAACTGCCCCGACTTGGCATCGGCGACACTGTCGCTGTTTACGGCCATGGCGCTGAGCTGAAACGTCGGGTCCCTAGAGGAGAAGAGATGTTGTTTCCGCAGGGCATCGGTGGAGGCGAAGCGAAGCAGCTTGGCTCGCGTGGCGAGGGACAGGTGCCGCTGCGGCGTCGACAGGAACACGATCTTGCTGTCCCGGAGGACGACGAAGCCACTGTCGCCGATGTACGCCCAGTCCAGAGCGTTGCCGGCGAGCGACAGGATCACCGCCGTCGACGCCCCCGTCGCACCCGACTCGACCGTCCCGTCGTATGCCCGCTGCAGCAGCGCGCAGGGGCTGACGTGCGCGCCGGGTTCCAGCCCCGCGACCTCCGCGGAGGCTCTCGTCATGAGACCGCGGGCGAAGGCGCTAGCGTCCACGCCGTCGTCCGCGTACGCGCCGACGCCGTCTGCCACGCCGAAGACGCCGGCTTTGGCGCTCCCGAAGTGCGCGTCGTGGTCGTGCAATGGCACGTAGCATGACGCCAAGTCTATCGTCATCGGCGCCGACGCCGCCGCGGCGTCGGGTTCCGTCCGGCCGCGGTCATCGGCATCGGCATCCGGACCGTCACCGTCCTCCGTCGGCGGCGGCGTCTGCAACAAGGAAGCGGCGAAGTCGGCGACCTCGTCGTACTCGCCGGGAGCTGGCGTGGGGGACACTCGATTGCCGAGCCCCAACGCGACGCGGAGTGCGTCAGGGACGCGGGCGTCAATGTATTGGAGGGTTTGACGGATCTGCTGTAACTTCTCCATCGTCGTTGCCTGGTCCGTTGCCTGGTTTCCGTGATTTACTCGTATATACTAGGTCGTCTTCGTCTCCGTCTCCATCTCCATCTCCATCTCCGATTGCGTCTCCATCTCCGTCTCCGTGTTGTAGGCCAGTACTTTCTCTTTTTTTTTTCTTTTTTTAGCAAATGTGGACCAGTACTTGGAGAATCAAGGAAAGGGAAGGCCATAAAATCTCCAACGAGGCCTTTACTGGGCTTTATAATTACCTTAATTATGATCAGGCCCATTTGTTCTGGTCTGATCCGCTGCTGGTTTGTTGTCTCCGAAACCTGGAAATCGAAAAGGGCTTCTTTATTTTTTTTCTTTGTCTTTGGAAAAAAGTCTACTTTTCCTCCCCCAATTTTCACAAAAGCCCGTTTTTCCTCCTTCAACTTCAAAAACGGGTAAATTATCTCCCTTAGCTTTTCAAACTGTGCATTTTATTTCTCTGGAGCGGTTCCGAAGACGGTTTTGCTACAGTAAACAATGGTTTCGCTACCGTGACGGTGGTTTTGTCTTTTCTTTTTTAATTATTTTGGCTGAATATTTGAAAAATTATAGTAAAATCACAGAAAATTATAAAATATAAAATCCAATTTTGTTGGACTCCATATAAGTAGATCCACACAATGAACATATAATATGGTATATTTTAGTACAAATTTTTTGCTATACAGGTTGTGTCTTTTTCTTTTTTATTTATTTTGACTAGACATTTGGAAAATCATAGTAAATTACAGAAAATTCATAAAATATAAAGTATAATTTTGTTATACTCCATATGAGCAAATCTACACAGTAAATATATAATATAGTATGCTTTAGTATAGTTTTTGTTGTAGCTTTAGATATGTGCTTTTCTATAATTCATTGAAATAATTCATAGCTACAACTTCTATAATTATTTTGTCGAACTAAAGCATACGTATACATATATTTTATGTTCGTTGTGTATATATACTCATGTGGAGTCTAAGAAAATTATATTTCCTATTTTATGACTCTTCTATGATTTACTATGATTTTTTAAAGATTCATCCAAATAAATAAAAAGGACAAAACGTTTATAGCAAAAACTTTGTACTAAGCATACTATATTATATGTTTATTATGTAGATCTACTTATGTGGAGTCCAAAAAAATGGATTTTCCATTTTATGATTTTTCTGTGATTTACTATGATTTTTCAAATATCCAGCCGAAACAATTAAAAAAGAAAAAGACAAAACCACCGTCATTGTAGCAAACCACTATCCACTGTAGAAAAACCGCCTTTGAAACTGTTACAGGGAGGTAAAATACATGGTTCAAAAAGTTGAGGGAGGTGGTTTATCCGGTTTTGGAGTTGAGGGAGGAAAAACGGAATTTTGTGAAAATCAGGGGAGGCAAAGTAGATTTTTTTTCTTTTTCTTTCTTTTAGGTTTGACTGGGCCGTGTTGCGACAGGGCGATAGTGGCTTAGCAATCGAATGGAATCGATGAATCCCAAAGATGTAGCCCCTCACTGAGTTGCCTAATGGTGACTATCAACATAACATTTTTTTTCCATCCAACTCAATGGTTTCATAACATTTTCCCAATGAAAAAAAAATATTCCATCTAATATAAAAGAATTCTAGATTTATGATAAAAATGTTTTACTTAATAAAATGTTCCTGTTTTGTATGAAAAATGATCCAGCTTAAATATAAAATGATCTCGCTTCACTAAAAAAATTGCCCCAACTTAAATAAAAAAAGTTACAGCTTCACGACTACAATATTCTAGATTAAATAATTTAAAAATATTTAATCAAGTCTACTGAAAATGGTGAAGAAAATTTTGCAAAAGGCTTAATCAAAATTTAAAATGTCAGATATACCTGAAGCAAAAAAAAGTGCTTTTCCCTACCAAGCTGCTGTGGGTCGTGACTGTTTGACAGTCGAATTTTTGTGGACTTCTTGGGCTGTCTTGCAACTGGGCTTCCTGGAGCAGGCGAGCGCCATGTTCCAGATGCACGTGTACACATGTTCGTGATACACGTGTACACATGTTCGAGATGCACGTGTGCCGGGCTGCTGGACGGCGTCTACTTCGGCGGCAGGATCGTTAGCCGGCGTGGCGGCAGCCGGCCGGATCCAGGGAAGAAGTACAGGAACTACGATGTATATTAAGCAAGTGCGTCGGCGTCGCAGCCCGGGCAGCTTCACGTTAGGGGCCCTCTTCTTCTTGGGCCTGGCGACGACATCAGGGAGCCCAGGATGGGGTCTGCTGACACGGAGGATGCAGATATCGACAAGGCGCAGTGGGCGCGGGATATTGAGTTTGTTCGCTTCTCTTTTAGCTAGCCGTGTTTTTCTCTTAAAATAAATCATCAACAATAATTTTAACTACGTATGTCTTTTCGACTAGCGAACATGCCAGTTCCTGGTCAACCCGAAGTGGGTCAAGACGGCGAGTTTCCGGTGGCGCTGACAGGACGAGCTGAGCTTGCGTTACCGGTGAAATTTTCGAATCTGCTGTAGTGACAACTAACGTCGTGCATTGCTAACCTTTGTGTCTTCGAGAATGAATGCTTCAGATCGTTTGTTGAGGTTTAGTTGTTTCAGCTGAACTTGCATTCAGTCACTTTCAGATGTGCGACCGCAGCACCAAGTTTGAAACTATGAAATCATCTCATCTTGACGCTGTGCACATTCTATTGTCTGTTGCAATGCACTTTTTTTTTGACAAGTGTTGCAATGCATTTAGTTTGACTGAGTTGCACTAATATATATATTGAAATAACCGTCGTCAATGTCCCCAAATAGTGCATAACTAAAGTCGTATTTGTAGGATTTGGACATGGATATCTATTGCTCTACCGACTGATTTCAGCGTTAAGCATTCGATCCAATTGACATTAATCTTAATCAGTAATTTTAACAAAGGATCTAACAGTCTGCAATTCCAATTGAAGCAAGAAAAAAATGTGTCCTAAAATACTGCATAGCAAGGCTACAAAATTACAAAAAAAGCACTTTTTTACTACTAGTAGTTTACTCCTATAGAAGAGTTATTACAAATCATCGAAGACTAGTATTCCCTAACAACGGCGACATAGGGTAGTTCTACGGAGCCCATGTACAGCTTTCCGCCATCCCTCTCGACCACCTCCGTCGGCCTCACGCTCTTGGGCCCTTTCATCACCTGGACCACCTGCCCGTCGGCTCCGATCCTCACGGCGAGAAGGTGGCTGTCCGGACCAAACGGCAGCTCCATCTTCTCACGGTGCAGCGCCACCCAAAATCCACCTCTGCCATCGGCTCTCACATTGTCAGGGTATCCCGGCAAGTCGGCGAGGTGCTCAGACGTGCCTGCCTTGGGACCCTTGATCCAGTACCTGAGCAGTTTGCATGGCCCTGTGAGCGCGACCACGAGGTGTGTCCTGTCAGCGCTAATGGCGAGGCCATTGGGGTACGTGACGCCGGCCTGCAGCACGGTGACTTGGCCCGTCTTGGGATCGTACTTCATGAGGCGGCCAGACGAGTCCCCGGTGGCGGTCACCCTCTCGTGCTGTGACCGCGGGTAGTTCATGCTGCTGTCCGTGAAGAACACGTCCCCGGTGACCTGGTCGACGTCGACGCCGTTGGTGAAGCGGAGCGGCACGCCGTCGACCTCCGCAGCCAGCACCGTGGCCTCGCCGCCGCCCGGGCCGACGCGCATCAGTCCCTTGTACGCGTCCGCGATGTAGAGGTTGCCCGACCGGTGGTGGAACCGCAGGCCCAGCGGGCGGCCGCACCTGCTCTCGGTGAGCTCCGCCGGCCGAGTCCTGGACGCGGTGCAGGCCTCGGCGTCGTAGCCCGGGCTGTACGCGTACGTCGACCACCCACGCGCGAACCCGTTCCACTTGAGGACGCGGCCGTCGGAGACGCCGCTGTAAGGACCGGCGCCCGCGCCGTCGAAGGCCACGCTCTCCGGGCCGCGCAGCATCGATCCCCGAAGCGGCAGGTGCTTGCTCCGGCTGCCGTCGATGGTTCTCGTTTCGGAAATGGGGCGAGCCGCGCACGGCAGGAGCAGCAGCAGGACGGCGAGGCACAAGATCGCCAATGTCCGTGCAAGCTTGTGGATCGCCATGGTTTCCTTCGGTTTACACGGGGGCGCAGCGGCAGCCGGCGTTCGTATCGTGGGCTTGGTGGCTTCGAACTTGCGTTGGTTTGCCGAAGGCTTTGCGAACTGTGGTTCTGGTTTGATGGAGAAGCGCAGGGTGCCGTTCCATTTTTATTTGGCCTCGCTGGAGTAGCTTCTTTACGAATCGGGCAGTGGACTCGGACTCGGTGGTTCGGACGTTCTGATGAATCGGACTTGGTTCGATTGCTGCAGTGCTCAGTTCCATACAAATTCCGTTTGCTTGTAAGGGAAAAAAATCGTTTGCTGGCCACGTAGTCCGAAGCGGAGGAGCTTATGTCCACCTACATTGTGCACGTCCCGACGGAGCACGCCCCGCAAACGACCCGGGGCCGCGCGCGCGCTCTCCACCGCGTACCGCTCCTTCCTGCGCGACAACCTCCCCGCGTGCGTCGCGAGCCCGGCGCCGTGGGCTGCTCTACTCGTACGCGCATGCCGCGACGGGGTTCGCGGCGCGGCT
>Ga0182004_10004753_pt1 | contig 10995 bp, 5 predicted proteins | sample Sormic07211540_1_FD_120479 | JGI IMG/M metagenome (GOLD analysis project Ga0182004, IMG submission 120479) | Endophyte microbial communities from Sorghum bicolor roots, Mead, Nebraska, USA - 072115-40_1 MetaG | ecosystem: Host-associated > Plants > Roots > Unclassified | place: USA: Nebraska...
CCCAGTACTATCGGTTAGAGGCTTAGAGCGTTGAACTCCAGGTGTCGTTGAAACCCCGAAGTGCGGCATCGTGTTAATGCATGATACCCAAGGTCTCCCCTTGTGGTATGCATTTTTTTCATCAAAGTTCATATCTTCATGGGTGGCTTTATTTGTTTTATACTCAATTTATATTTTCATCAACGTAGTTACGTAGGCAAGCACAAATTGTCTCCCTCTAGGAGGGCCCGTACGGAGATCACTAGTTCCCATAGCAATTCAACAACATTTGTGTACCGTTTTTGCTCATGATACGGTGTTGCAAAATCCTCCTAAAATTCTAACAAGGAGTCAGCGGGCCGGCTAATATGTATGCAAGTACTTCACAGATTGATATTTGACCGTGGGACAGAGCTTTAAGAGACGATTTAACACTAGTACATAGACACACTATACAGGCGGTTGGTAACCTATTTCTACAGGCGTTTTCTAGCACCGCCTGCGCTGGGGGCCAGTAGAAATCCTCTATTTCCACAGGCGGTTCCTTAAGAGCCGCCAGTAGAAAACATTTCCACAGGCGGCTCTCTTATGGAACCGCCTGTGTAAATGTGCCAATTTACACAGGCGGTTCCCTAAGAGAGCCGCCTGTGGAAACCAATTAAAAAATATATTATTTATTTATATTGTTATTATTTAAATATATTGATATTGGTTGGTCTTCAAACATAGCAACATGTAATTTAAATATTTCATCTCATACATATATGTGTATACATCAAAGTTTGGTGCTCAAAGACATAAAGTTAATTACAAGAGTATATCCATCATCACACATCATATATACATCAAAGTTTGTTTCTGTCCTCTAATAACCAAGTTTGAGCTTACTAATCTCTATTAGCACTCGGAACTGTAGCATGAATAATTGGCTTTCATCATCATAATATTTGCCTTCACGTGGAATGACATGCTTCATGAGGAACGAGCAGATGTCCTCAACTATGTTGTCTAAAGAACGTTCGTCCATGCGCTCCGCCGTCCCTTGCGTATATACCTGCAAAGAAAGTTTATAAACATTATATATTTTATGACTTCCAACTTTAATGTCTGAACTATATAATGGACTATTACTTATATTGCCTTGTTAGGGTTCCTTTCATATCGTCCGTTCTCTTTCATGTTCTCGCACACGTAGTAGCCACAGACGACATATAAGGGTGGTTGCTTCATGCACTGTATAACAGGAGAGTGGTTATTTAATTATAGTTGCAACCATGGTCCTATGTGTATGATTTATATTCATAAGAGTAAATTTTTATACGTACCGGCCAGTTATGTATAACCTCCAACGGTCGCCCTGGTCTGTTGCGTGTGACATACGCTGACGTCAGCAGGGTCGCGAGCGTAACTTTGGTGGTGTAAGCATCAGATGCTAGGCAGCATCCGGTGGCACACCATCTGACATGTCTGCTTGCAGGAAACCAGTTTTTGGAACCTCTCTGAGTTGCATCGGACGCTAGAGGCTCAGCATCCAGTGTGTTTCGTTTGAGCACCTGATGTTGCTGCGACCACAACACTGTCTTGGTGACCATTGGAGATCGACACGTGAGATTCAAACATGGATACATGACACACATCTAGAGGCACACATGGCAGCACTAGACACTGGGCTGCATCCAATGCTTATGCACTGGCGCATCCGATGTACCAAACAGAGGCTGGGTTAGAGCCTAACAACTCTGTTTGTTTGAGGCCTCTTTAAATACGTAGTGGCCGGCTCTTGGATGTTTTTCTTGGCACTTTGACATACTTGATGTCCTTATGAGCCTAAGCAAACATCTCCCACTCATCTCCGTCATAGATTTACCATCTTTGTGAGACTATGAGTAATTCCAAGTGCATTTGCATGTGTGATTACATCAAATGGAACTTTGGGATCATTATGGCTGCAGAGTTCTTGTTGCTCTTGGTGATTGCCGCCACCTAGATGGCTTGAAGCGGTGGAGGAGTTCCGACATGTGTTGGTGATTGTTCGTGGCCTGCTTCAGTGATCTTGTGAGGGGTTCTTGTGCCTTCTCTGGCGGAGCACCAAATGCAACTCTAGTGGATTGCTCTTATCATTGAGCTACCTCACTTGTGGATAGGTTCTTGCGGTGTCCAATTATGTGAACAAGGTTCGTACTACACCTCTTAGCCGCCAAACCACCAAGTGTTGGTGGACACAACGAGGACTGGCATGCCAACAAGCACGTGAACCTTAGGAGAAAAATCGTGTGTCATAGTTGTGATTGATTGGCATTCTTCTGGTGATTGATTGGTTCATATCTTGGTGATTGATTCGTCCTCTATACGGCAGTATAAAGATCACATCCTCTCTATTTATATTTTCACAAAGTAATGTAATTAGCTTTAGTTGCTAGTTTTGCCTTGTATAGCTTAGTTCACTAGTGTAGCTTGTAGTGATATAGCTTTTGTGTGCCTAGTGATGTTACTAACTAGAATTATTGGGATATGTGGCTTGCAAACTCTCAATTGAGCTAGAGCAAAAGGCTGCACTTTGTTATTTACTAATTCTTTGCTCTAGTGAGTTTGTAGAAATTTTATTAGGCTATTCACCCCCTCTAGCCACATTAGGACCTTTCACTAGCATCAGCAAGCCAACTAGATTGTCATCTAGCACTATAGAGATGGTAGAGAAAACAATAGTTAGGATTGGAAAGATAAAAGATGTATTGGATAGATTTGATTATGGGTGCTCAGGGTAGTTGGTCTTTCCTAAAATACAAATGCAATAATCTATCTCATCACAAAACTGGATAAGATTTCCTTTCCTTCTTTCATTACAACACACATCCCATATACCCTATTGCAAACACTTTTTTAGACAAAAGAAGAATTACATTAAAATATAGTTAAGTATATCATCATGTTACAAGCACTTTGGAATACAATATGTGTAACCCCACGAAAAAATAATACAATATATGTACCTAGAAAATGTTCATCTATATTGTACCCACACTTTCATATAGCTCTAAATCTCAAGCCCAAACCTATATGACGATTCATTTGGATGATCATACAGGTAAACATTAAAAAAAAGGCCTAAGAATACATGCCCAACGAGTGGCAGTCAACATTCCCATAGGCAAAGTTGAGCATAAACTCCTTCTTTCTTATGTCTTCATTTTTCTTCCTTTTGCCACCGAAGAATAAGGAAACCGATCTGAATTTTCCAACTCAATTTCAGTAATTGTCTTGAGAGGCCCTATAAAAAAGCCTTGAGGGTTAGACTTATTCTCACTAGTCCATCACGGTCTGAACTAACCATAATAAAATAGAGAAGAGACTAGAGAAGATAATATCATCTCTGCCTTCATGTTGCCATCTAGAAACCCAATTATCCATGTCTTCATGTCGAAGAAGTTGTTGAAGCCGTAACTATCGTCCTCATCTTCATCAAAGTCGTCATAGAGAAACCAAATCCAACCTCCTTTTCCTATCTCCACACCATCACGCATGCATCCATTTATTTCAGGAGGATTCCTTGGGTAGTAGAGTTTGTATGGCATGCATATAGTTTACTTTCTTCCCCATCTTAATTCCTTTAGTTTGCTCCACCATGCATTTGTATATATGACGAAAGTATAATCAACAATTCCCCCTCTCTCTCCTATTATTTCCCTTACCATTGTTGATTCATATGATTATTACCAAGGCAATAACAACCATAGGAGCGGAGCCATGATTTTAGGATAGGGGGAGGGTGCAATGAACAAAGGAAAGTAGAATTGATAGCCATACCATATGGTTTTAGTCATACTTCCTCTGTCCCTGAAAGCTTCAACTTCTAGAGTTGTCTTAAGTTAAACTTTTAAAACTTTAACCAAATTTCTAGAAAAAATACTAAGATTTATAGTACCAAATTAATACCATTAGATTTATCATAGAATATATTTTCATAAGATACTCATTGTATGTTATAGATATTGATGCTCATTTCTATAAAGTTGGTCAAACTTAAAAAAATTGATTGGCACGGATTTTAGAAGTTGAAGCTTTCAAGGACAGAGGGAGTATATAATAAGCATGTTTCACATGTCTTAACCAAAACAAAACTACATTTCTATTAACTTAAATCATACGCTTCAATAATTTCATCAGTACTAATTGATGCAGCCAATTCCTTCTCAATATAAATTACCAAACAATCTCACAAAAATCCATCTCCCACTATATAAGACGTGTCTTCGCAAGTTTCATAGCTAAAAAGCATCTTTTGGTGGTTGCATTTGATACTATAAGAGTTAATACTAATCTTAACAACCTGTCCACCAAAGGATAAGATGAATATCTACCTATTTTAAATAGTCCACTTGTTAGATCAGCAAGTGTTGATAATTCCTTTAGTTCTGGATGGTTGCACACATAAATTTGAAAATGTGGTAGCTGACTCTACAATTAAGCTCTTTCTTGACTAGAGAAATCTACAGGATAATTTTTTCCACCAGAGTGCATATATTTGCTATGTTAAATGTGTCCAGCATAGGATCCAAAGAAGCATACAGGGACAAAAGCTCTGTCGCTTGAGAACTGAATCGATCTTCTAACTCTACTAGTTGTCGATCAATTGCAACATTAAACACATCTACTTTGTAATGGTGAAAGGTTGTGATGTTGTCATTCTTGTTTCGAGATTTAGTCACATCAACATACCTAGAGATGGGAAGACATGGGTTAATTGATGAACAAGAATAGTCTTATGAAATGATAAATAATTTGGAGGGAAACATACTTCTTACTTAGATCCGGAATATCAATCTCATGCTTTGCACAAAATAGTTTGATATCCCCAAGAAGAGGTTCCCAGCCACTATTTTGCAACTCACCAATTAACACTTTTGTGGTAGAAACAGAATCCACTGCATTTAAGATGTCAATGTTCTTCTTTTGGAGCGTCTGACACAACACATATGTGATCTTCATAATCTTTTCCATTAGAAGTATAATAAACACAAAATCAAATGTGATAATGATTCGTAAGGCACCATTGGCATCTCTGCGAGAATACTTTGAAATTGTAAATGATCATTAGCAATGCTGCGTGGTACTGAAGTTGTGGCAGCAAACATTTTTTAAGCTTAGAATAAACCTATAGTGGGAACTCCATCTGGTGTCCCCTGGCCTTTGTAGGGAGGATGTCTGATTTGTCGCTCGCCCTATGTCAAGCTCTCCCAATTCGATTCATGAGCAATTTCCTCAACTTGATTTGCTAGCAAGTCATCATTGCGCTTAGGAGAAGCACTAGCAACATTTATGATGAAAGTTACATGCTAAAAAAATTGGTACCTCATGTACCTCCCTTGATGCTGCTAGAAGGGCTAATTGAAGTTGATTAGCCATGCAATGAATATAATATGCATACGGTCACTCATTGAGAATTAGAGCCTTCATTCAATCCATTCCACTCCCCTTGCATATTACTGGCTCCACTGTAACCTTGTCCTCTTATATCTTGTATACTTAGGCCATTAGCTGAGAGGACAACACAAATTGACTCTTTAAGGGTCAAAGCAGTAGTATCATTAACATGGATTAGGTCAAGAAAAGGTTCTTTTGTAAATCCTTGTTGACAAATCGGAGGACTATTGCCATTTGCTCTTTTTTGGACTCATCTCGAGCTTCATCAACCATTATGCACTTGCTACTGCCAATTTCCTCTCTAATTGATTTCTGCACTTTTCGAGCAAATATCCTTAGAATTTCCTTTTGGACATCAGGTGAAGTGTATTTTGCACTTTTGGAAGCATTTTCTAGCACAACCTCATTAACCTCCTTGTTATACATAGCCAAAAGTTGGAGCATTTCATGAAAATTACCCCTATTTAAGGAACTTATAGATTTATCATGGCCTCTAAAGGGGTGTCATTGAAATATGAACCACCTAAGCATATAGACAAAACAAGTTATAAATACTCCAGCACATATAACTCTAGTTGCAAAAATAAAAAAGAGACTTGTTAATTTTTCTTATTACCTAAGGCAATCAATCATAGTCGCAACACATAGTCATCTTCTTGTTGCAAGCATTCTCTTTTTGATTAAGAATCACATTGTCAACTTGTGCCATTGAGTTCTTAAGATTAGTAAAACACCCAATTGAATAAGTATGAGCTCTGATTATTAGGATTCTTGACATGATCATTAGGAGTTTCCCCTTCCACATTAGGAGCATCCCGTTCCACGTTACCTTGGCTGCAGCCTCGGCTTGTAATGGATAGAGCAGGCAACGGAGCCGCAGAGGCGTGGAGGTGGAGCTGTGGAGCGTGAAACCAAAAACCGAAGAAGATGAACAGATGAGTTGCGAGGAATCAGCCAGACACTGAGACAAGCATGCCACAGCGATGTTTGGCATTTAGTTCGTACGAAGATGGCTAAAGGCTTAAAGCTAAATGGGTTGTATACATACGTAAGTGGCCAACTCGGTGTCTAGGCCTCAAACAACGTCATTGCTTAGGCTAAATTAGGAGGGGCTAAGTAACTTATTTAATACATATATCTATATATCTTATAAAGATAAACCCCATTCTCTTATTATGCAAAGTGTCAACATCAGCATCCACTAACACATCCAACTAAAACATATCATTATGTCTTCATTCAAGCTATTCACATTAGCAAACCACATCATTTATTAACATATATTGCTATATTACCAACACCATACATACACATCTCTCGATTCTTAGTGATTAACACTCTAACCTATTTATATTTCTTTTTCGTACCCGCGGCAACGCGTGGAGAATCCTTTTAGTTTACTATACAATAGAGGGACTAGTAACAACATTTGGGCCAGGGTGCTAGGCCCCCCCAGGTCCCTCTCCCTCCGCCACTGAACAGCCATGACTGATTAATATATAGACAAATGTCAATTGTCAATGTGAAATCATGCTCTGACTTCTGGCTACCAAATTACCAAATTTGGTTGTCAACGTGAATATTGCTTTTTTGATGAATTTTTAGTATTGATTTATTGATAAAACTTCATATATACATATATTGACAATCATTGTTATGTGTTCAGATTAAGACCCTGTTTTGGTTGCTCATGTTTTTTAACACTTATCACATTGAATGTTTGAACATATACATATATAAAATACTAAATATAGACTATTTATAAAACTAGAAACACAACTAGAGAGTAATTGACGAGACGAATCTTTTAAGCCTAATTAGTCCATAATTAGAGACTAATTACTAAATAAAACAAAAATGTTACAGTATCTACTAAAGTTTAACACTTCCAACTAAACATCCTAAAATGGAGTGGAGTTGATTCTAGGCCCCCACGAATCTATGGACTGAGCCTGCATCCTTGTACCATGGTGGCGACTTGGTCAGATGCATGGCCAGCATCCAGCAACAAAAAAACAACGCCGCCGGTCGAATGATACAAGCTTTTTGCATCTCATTTCTCGCCCTTCTCTGTCTACATGCTATTAGCAGTACATACAAACTTATAAGATAATGCAAATGTATATTCATGCCTATTCACTTATCTAAAAAAATTTAAAAAGTATTATTCACTAAATTATTATAAGAGAAAAACACTAATGATTCTATAGATAAGCTTAAGCGAACATGAGCCTTTATGTTATATATATTCACACAGCTGCCCATCATATCGTCTACCCTCCAGCAACGGCGTAGTAGTAACCAGCTTGATCCGATCCGATGGATCATCGTCGGCAGCACCAGCACTGCGTGCAGCTCGCCTGTCCGCCGGGTGATTCGCCGGCAACGAAGCCGATGATGAGGCATCCCAAAGACGATGCTGCACACTTGTTCATCAGCATGTGCCCTTCCCTCTATCGCGCAGTCTACCGTGGGAGGACGGAGGAGGTCATGGAGCTGCTTCTCCGTCAAAAGGGCGCCGCGAGAGATGGCAAAGCTGCTGCTGGTAAGAACACGCACACATGAAGTCCCAAAGGCTCTGTTCACCTAAAATTTTTTTCCCTATCATATCGAATATTTGGACATATGTACGAAATATTAAATATAGATTAAAAAAATAACTAATTATACAGTTTGTATATATTTTGCGAGACGATTTTTTAATCCTAATTAGTCTATAACTGGACACTAATTGTTACTAATATGCTACAGGACTCAAAAGCTTTTCTTTTGACAAACTAAACAAGGCCTTAAGTCACCTTTTTGTTGCATCCGATCGATGTATAAGTTTTTTTTCTTCCTAAACAGACCGTCATGGGGCCATGCCTATTTCATTGATACAGATGAAAGATTTATTTTTTTAAAAAAAACTGGCTAATAACCAGCTAGAAAAAAAAAACAAAGACTACCACGGCCACAGAGTTCTGACGTGACCCTACCACGTCTGCGGCAGCCTCTTTTTTCCCCTCCCTCACCGCCGCCATGGTCATGGATGCCTCCGCCTAAACCTAGCCTGGCCGCCGCCTCCACCTCGCTGCGGATGTCTCCTGTCCCCACCATGTTGGGCCGTCTTGTCTCCCTCAAGCCCCTTCTAAGGCCGCCGGAGGTGCAGAAGAAGAGGAGGCTGTTGTGGTAGTCACGGTCGTGCGGTGGAGTCAGAGCATGACCAGTCGTGAGATTGAGTTTGCATATTCTATATAGGTTGGAGTTAGATTGAACTAAAAAATTACTAATTTTTTCACCTTAAACAATCTATCCCTAAGTCACCAACTGACCAAACATATGGAACAAGGTATTTAGATACGAGTGCAACTAAACAACTACATTAGGTAGCTTATGTGTTTACCTATTCTAAATCAACTTTTTATCGAGGCGTGTCAGGCATTCGTCACGGACAGTGCGACATACTCGAAGTGAGTGCGGAAAGCAACACCGTTCTCCACGTGGCTGCGGAGCAAGGCCATGACAAGCTCATCCAGGAGCTCTACCACAGGTTCACGGAGCATGGCCTCCTCCTATCTCACCGCAACTCGGCGCTGGACACGCCGCTGCACTGCGCGGCGAGGGCGGGGCACGTCATGGCCGTCGCCGTCCTCGTCAAGCTCTCCCGGGGCTCCGGCGAGAGCATCCTGGGATGCAGAAACCAGGCCGGCGACACGGCCCTGCACCTGGCCGCAAGGCACGGGCACCACGTCGTGGTGGCGGCCCTGGTGTCGGCGGCGGCAGGCCCGGCGGCCGATCTGAACAACGCCGGCGTGTCGCCGCTTTATCTGGCGGTCATGAGCGGATCGGTGCAAGCAGTCAAGGCGATCACCAAGTGCAAGGACGCGTCGTCGGCTGGGCCGAGCTCGCAGAATGCTCTACACGCTGCTGTCTTCCAGAGCTCCGGTGAGTTTTGCTTGCCTACTGCCGAAGAATTGAATTGAATTGCTCGTCGGAGAACGAAAAATGTGTTCACCATTTGTACGTGTTGCCTCTTGCCTGCAGAAATGGTTGACGTGCTACTCGGCTGGAGGCCAGCTCTCGCAGACCAAGTCGACAGCAGCGGCAGCAGCCCGCTCCATTTTGCGTCGTCGGCCGGCGACCGCAGCGTCGTGCACGCGATCCTACGCGCCGCGCCGCCGCCGACGGTGTACAGGAAGGACTCGTCCGGTCTGTCGGCTCTCCACGTCGCGGCGCGAATGGGGCACCACCGCGTGGCCAAGGAGATGCTGAGGATGTACCCGGACGCCGGCGAGCTCCGCGACGGTGACGGCGGGACCTTCCTGCACACCGCGTGCAGGGAGAAGCAGGCGTCCGTGGTGTCGTCTGTTGCCATCAAGAGCCGCAGGCTGCGCGGTCTGCTGCTGGACGCGCGGGACGGGGGCGGGAACACGGCGCTCCACCTCGCGGTGGCGGCGGGCGCGCCGGGCGTCGTGGAGGACCTGCTGCGGAAGGGCGGGGCGCGCGCCGACGTCGTGAACGACGACGGCGACACGCCGTTCGACCTCCTCGCCGCGGCGTCGACCACCAGCTCGTTCACGATGGTGAGGCTGGTGGTGACGCTGGTGGCGTACGGGGCGCAGCTCGGGTCGACGCGGAGGCAGGACCAGCTGGCGCCATGGAGCGGCCGCGACGTCGTGCAGGGGGTGGAGAGGACGTCGGACAGCCTGGCGGTGGTGGCGGTGCTCATCGCGGCCTCGGCGTTCGCGGCCGGGTTCAACGTGCCCGGCGGGTACGACAGCGGCGGCACGGGCAGGGCTCTCCTGGAGGGCAAGTCGCCGGCCTTCGGCACCTTCCTGTTCCTGGACATGTTCGCCGTGGCGACGTCGGTGGTCGCCGTGATCCTGCTCGTCTACGGCAAGACGTCGCGCTCCGCCGTCGCCTCGTTCACGAGCTTCGCGTGGGCGCTGCAGTGCATGTGGGTGTCGCTCATGACACTGATGCTGGCCTTCTACGTGGCCCTGGCGATCACGAGTGCTGTCAGTCGGTACGGGTTGATGGCGATCGAGACGTGCATCTTCGCGCTGCAAATGTGCGTGACGACGTGGATTATGCCTGCAAAGAGCTGGAGCACGATCTGGAGGTTTATAGTAAGACAGCGCATCAGCCACGACAAAGGAAAGAATGTGATCATCAAGCGGCAGTATCCTCTCGCTGGCGCTTTCGTACTGCACTTCTGTCTGTTTACAGTTATAACTAATATAGCGGGTCTCATTTTTTGGGTCACAACGGATGGGAGACAGGGCACGGGCACCCCAGTTGTCTTGAGCCCCACCCCATCTCCTGTTGTTTAGAGAGGCACTGCTGTCATGGTTGTGCTTGTTATTATTACTCCCTTTATTTTGATTTTTGAATAATGGTAAGTTATTCTGGTTTTTCTAAATACATGCTTTTACTATGGATTTAGACGTCATGAATATCTTGGTGCGTAGTAAAAACCATGTAGGATAGAAAAAAACAAATGACTTATAGTTTGGAATAAGTGGAGTACTTGATAAATTTAATTCTAGCGAAACTGCTTAATCGTAACTTGAGCTAGCTATGCCACTCCATCTTCCAAGTGGAAGCACCCAA
>Ga0182004_10004754_pt1 | contig 10994 bp, 8 predicted proteins | sample Sormic07211540_1_FD_120479 | JGI IMG/M metagenome (GOLD analysis project Ga0182004, IMG submission 120479) | Endophyte microbial communities from Sorghum bicolor roots, Mead, Nebraska, USA - 072115-40_1 MetaG | ecosystem: Host-associated > Plants > Roots > Unclassified | place: USA: Nebraska...
ACCAAGCCCAAGTTGGGGTTTACTTTCATAGATTGACTTTGACCTCTTTATTACCATTGAACTTGTCATGTTTGAACTCAAACCTAGTACTTAGCAAGTGACAAACACCTGGGGTGTTACAGCGACGGCGTCGTCCTTCGGCGGTCTTGTCTCCGTTCCCCTTTGCTAGTACGTCGGCGCACAGTTGCTGTTGCCGGGACTCCAAGGTGGTGGTGGCCTCTTCCTCCTCTCCACCTCGTCTCCTGTTGGATCTGCTTCCCCTACCTCCAGATCTACTTCCTCTTTGCCTACGTGGTTACGACCTCGAGCCCAAGGTGAAATCCAAGTGCAATATTGTTCTTCCTTGGTTAGAGTTTGGTACAACAATATGATCTTTACGATTTGTTGTACTCTTTCTTGCTTCATGTGTGATTTCGTATGTGTTTTTGTTCTATCCGGTTATCATGATGCGAATATGGTTATCATGTTTTTAGATTGGGTCGATGATGTTGTCCATTTTAAGCACAGGGAGGCATCACCTGTATGATGTAGTCGTGTTGTTCTTGTTAGATCATTTATTGTGCAAACATGGTGATGCCTGGCAGGGCTTCTTTAGCTGAACTGATATTTGTTTTTTGTATGCATGTAGATGGATCCCTCTTTGAGCCGTGACATGATGTGTAGGCAGGCTGTTGCCTTGATAGTAGTGATGGTTTCTTTTGTAAGTACCAGGCTTAAGAGAAAAATACCTGAACCTGAAATAGTGCCTGACCCTTTGGCGCCTACTATCAGAGAAGAAAATGAACAACACAAACAGAGGATATTGAGCCTCATTTACCACTCCACTGATGTAGAGTGCATTTCCATGCTTAGAATGAGGAAAGCTCCTTTCTTTGCTTTGTGCACTATTTCTAGAGAGAGACAGCTAGACAATGATAGGGAAGGGGTCTCAGTAGAGGAGCAGATTGCCATGTTCCTCCATGTAGTTGGCCACAACCAAAGGTTTAGAGTAGTGCACAATTCCTTTAGGAGATTCATTCAAACAATACACAAGCACTTTCATTAGGTTTTGTATGCTGTTGGTGAGCTTAGGAGTGAAATCATCAAGGGACCTAGCTCCACCACTCACCCTAAGGTCTTGGGAAGTCATAGGTGGAATCCATACCTAAAGGTAATTGTTTACGTTGGGTTCATTAGTTGTTCATGATCTACATTTTCTCTCACTCACTTGTCTGGTTTTAGGATTGTCTTGGTGCCATTGTGCTGGCAAGGGTGCCTAGGCGCATGCAGCAAGCCCTCCATTGTTTCTTCATTTGCATCTAGACACAATGCACAGTCAAAAGTGCATATGTTTTCTTCTCAGGATGTTTCTAGTGCTCAATCTATCCTTCAATAGTAGCCAGAAGAATACTTTGTACTTGGTCTGATAAAAAGTTTCCCATAACCAGTTGAAAGCCCGGGGGATTTGAGTATGACCAATGAGGGATCTGTAGGTGCGTGATGGAGAGAATTTACCCCAAGTGGCAGTCGAGACGTTTGGTTGGAATGATCTCATCTTTGATGATTTGCAAGGTTTGTAGTTGTTGGCAAGCTTCAATAGAAAGAGGCAGGCTGAACAGACCTTGCAGTGAGTCTTGAGAAAGAAAACTTGAGACTGTTAAAGTCATTCTTTTTTTGCAAAGGAGCACAATTTAGGGATTTGAGTTTGAAGAGGCTGGGTGTTCCAATTATTTGACCACAATAGACAAGATTGATCATTCTTTACTTCAACCAAGGAGAAGTCCTTATAGCAGTTGAGAAGTTTGAGGACATCCCTCCACCAGAAAGAATCTTTTTTGATGTGATTTGGTAATTTGCCATTCGGGTAATGTTTTTCCCAAACCAGAGAGACCCAAGGGGTATCAACTCTGTTGAAAAATTTATCCAGGTTCTTCAGGAGAAGAGCTTCATTTTGTTTTTGAAGATCAATAACTCTTAGGCCACCTTCCTCCCTCGGTCTACAAACCATTTGCCAAGCTGCTTTTGGAGGCTTCTTGGAATTGATATCAGCACCTCTTCATAGGCAGTGTTTTCTATACTTATCAATGAGTTTGATGACACCGTTGGGAAGAAAGAAGAACACACATCTAAGAAGTTGGTAAGGCAGACATCACAACATTTGTGAGTTCTAGTTTACCAGCCTAATTAAGGAAACAAGAACATTGTTTTCAATTGTGAGTACATCAGCAATTTACCTCACTGGTAAGCTTTCCTAAGTTCTTGATGGCATCCTTCAACTCAGACAACAAGCTAAGGAGTTCAGGGGCAGAACTGATGAGTTCAGAAGCATAAGTGCACAAAAATAGTATATAGATGTCACCATCTATTGCAGTTAAACACATAACGACAACGTCACTTCAAGTAGTACATAATTTAGATGCTAATAAGCATTACAAATCTCAATTTTTTTTATTAATGGACATGCATATTTAAGGTTGATTTGAGTGGAACTAACCATTACAATGATCATTGTTAAAGGTAAAAAAGTTTCTTCATGCACTGGTGAACAGTAGATACATTATGTCATGAGGATAAACTTTGTGAAGGAACTAGACATATAGTACAAAATCAAATAACAGACCTGTATCCATTTTGTAATCTCATATTTGACTAGATTTATACAAAGTAGCATTAACATTTGTATATCTTAAGTAGATTTGCTATGAATTGCATGATTAATCTAATGATATTTATTTGATCATAAGTACTAGTACTTTTATATCTTATTTAGTTTAAAAACTTTTGATTGATTGACTTCTCGAAGCGTGAAATGTACACTTATAGCATAAAAACTTAATCTTTGATGAATTTTGACTTCGGATCGGCCCATGAATTTCAATTTGAAGTTGAATCTCAAACACACACATAATTCATGAGACTATAATAAGTAAGGTTATTTTAATTTTAATAAAAACTCAAAAAAGAATGCAGTTATAGCTCGTTATTCACCAGGGCGGTCTGCGATTGAGGCCTTGTTTAGTTGCAAAAAATTTCAAGATTTCCTGTCACATCGAATCTTGCGGCACATGCATAGAGTATTAAATTTAGACGAAAACAAAAACTAATTACACAGTTTGCCTGTAAATCGCGAGATGAATTTTTTGACCCTAATTAGTCTATGATTGGACAATATTTGCCATAAACAAATAAAATGCTACAGTACCTAAAATCTAAAATTTTTGCCAACTAAACAAGGCCTGAGCTCTAGTGGCCTAGCCCCACCTAGAAGGCCAGTCTCCAGAATCGAGTTTTGCCAAGACCTTGTTTAGGCCTTGTTTAGATGTAAAAATTTTTAGATTTCGCTACTGTAGCACTTTCGTTTGTTTGTGGTAAATATTATCCAATCATAGGCTAATTAGAGTCAAAAGATTTGTCTCATGATTTACAGGTGTGACAAGAAATTTTGAAAACTTTTTGGTTTTCGGGGTAAACTAAACAAAGTCTTAGTTCACTCCGAAAACCAAAAACTTTTCAAGATTTCCCGTTACATCAAATCTTGGAGCACATGCATGAAGCATTAGATATAGACAAAAATAAAAACTAATTGCACAGTTTACTGTAAATCATGAGATGAATCTTATGAGCCTAGTTAATCTATGATTGGATAATATTTGTCAAATAAAAACGAAAATGCTACGGTATCGAAATCCGAATTTTTTTCGGAACTAAACAAGGCCCAAGTGGGAAACTCAGCCCACGGAGACAAGCCCAAGCCTAAGCCCACTACTCCATACACCCGGGGCACCACCCCTCGCCACGAGTCACACGACTCTAACGGACGCAGCAGGCACCGCAATCCGCACGCCGCCAAACCCCATTTTCGTCCCTAAAAACCCTACTACCCGGTGGCGGGGCTCCTCGCTCCAGGCATCCGACCGGCGGCGGGGCTCCTCGCTCCAGGCAGCTGCGGGCGGCAGGGCTACTGGGTGCTTTGCTGGCTCCTAGTGGGGCTCCTAGACACATCTGGTTGTCCGGCTGGGGCTGAGGCCGAGGCCCGAGGGGCGAGGGCAGTCGGCCGGCGGTGGCCACCGGGGAAGGCCGGAGGGGCCGAGTGGCGGCGGCAGGCAGCAGACAGGACATCGGGTGGTCAGCAGGCAAGGGCAGCGGACTGCAGCCAGCACAGCAAAGGTGACGATTCACTGATTTTTTTTTAGTTAATAGTAGTGTGCATATATCTTTCAGGTAAATTTCTTTTGCGTTGAAACTTAGGACAAATCAGTTAATTTGTGAAGTTAAAGCAAAAACTATGTTTTGGTCCTTTGTATCGATTATTGAACCTTTTCTTATTAGGAAGTAGCCTAGCATGGGGAAGAGGCAGAGGAAGACTCCCGGGCGCGCACAGGCACCAAAGTCCAAGCGGACCGATGAGCTAGCGGCTATGTCTGATTCTGACAACGACGAAATTGATGCCTGTAAGATGGAGGAGCTATGAGCCCCCCTCCCTTCGTTTCTGAAGAGCATGCATTTGGTTGTTCCTGTTGGCTGATGCGTGCTTTGTCGTTGTTTTGTCTCTGATTTCTGTTTCGCAGTCCACAAGCAGCGGGACATGATCCCCTTTGACACCAGTGATGGTTAGTGCTCTAGTCTTGGTGCTATTGTGGGAATTTCGATTTTCTTCGTCCATCTGCGTGCAGTTCACCAAGACGTTTTGATTCTCTTTCCTTTTGCTGTTTTTTCCCCCTGTGATTCAGTAAGGGAGTCGGAGGACGACGATGTGGAGCAGCCTGTGTTTGACCTTGAGGTAATTTTACCCATTACTGACTGAGTTCTCCACGAGTTCACATTGTATGTAGAAAGCTACAAATTATATAGGTGGTAACTTTCAAGGGTTTTGGATGATTAAATGCAAGTATTGATGTTTGGCTGGATACCACAACTGCATTTTACCTTGTTTCCAGCCATTTATTTTGCTCATTTAGCCTAGACTAGTGCTGCAACAGTGGATTTGTTGTGTGCTGCTGGCTCATATGATTTGTTATTGATGTGTTCTTTCCATTTTTATTTGATGATAGCTTATTTTGGGGGTAACATGTTGCCACCATATTTCTGGGTTCTGGGTTGACATTGGTATACACTACAGAGTGCTGCCTTCTCCCTTGTAAGGGGTACTGTGGGTCAAATGGCTAGTATCAAACACGATATTGGCTTGATTTCTCATCATTGTGTTGCTAATGTGAATGGAATCTGCTTTGATAATACAACTACAACACATTACTGGCTTTACATTATGCTGTACTGCTGGCCCCTATGTAATGTAAATGAACCTGACATGTTAAGTGCCAAATGGTTAAAAATCAGTGTTCCAAAAAAGGTATTAAACGTACGCCTAGACACGAGTAGCTGGTAATTGGAACCCTTACAACTTACAAGAGAAGCAAAGTGCCATTGCTCCTCGCATTGCTGCCAGCTGCCGAGCTGCGAGACCTCCTCACCACTTCATGTTGCCGCCAACGTAGCCTCGTCTCAGTTCCCTTCTCCTTCATCCTGTTAGTTCTCAGCTTCCCATCGATTGTGTACGAGTGCGCATGTGAGTCAGCTAAGCGTGGTGGGGCTGTTGGGCTTTGGGGTGTCAGTGTTCGCAGTTCATGTGCCCCCTCGTGTGAAACTGGTGGATAGAGCACGTCTTTGCAGTGTGTTTGTGTGTTGTGCATGAACAGCGCTGAGCTGTCTCTGTAAGATACATTTCTATTGTTTTCTCTTGAACTTGCTTCTATTTGCAAAACTCATTAGTCATTACTTCCCTGTTGTCGTAATTTTCTTCTGATACTCTGTTCTCAAATGCTAATAACCTGATAAATGTCCCTTGTTTGTGCTGTTTTGTGCCGTGTTTGCTCTGAAATTGTTTCTGTTAATACTCTATTTTTTTTTCATCTGTGCTGGTGCCTCCTGAATTTGGCTCCCAGCAGCAAATAATCTAATAAATTATAAAAAAAGCAGAAACACTTAATCACTTTTAATCTGCACTTAGGCGCTCTAGGTACTAGGCCGTGGCCACTGCCTAGCATCTTTTGGAACCTTGGTAAAAACCTGTACTTCTTACCAGTTGATGTTATTCTTATCTTCTATCTGTTTGACTTATTCTATGATCTTATATTTAGGGTGTTTCTGATAGCGAAAGTGATGACAGCAAAGGAGAAGAGTCTGGTGACATGGCTGAAGCTGATTATGAAGAATGGGACAAAGGGTATATTTCAAAATGTGAGTTTGTGAATAGCTCTTACACAATATCTATTGGCACAGTACTATCCTGTTAGTGTATTTCTTTGTTTCTGTTTAGCAATATGTTTCTGTGGCTTAAATAATTAGGTCCACATATTGATATAGGTGAACTATTACAAATATATACTTAGCCGCCAACAAAGGTGATGCTATTTTTAAGTTTAATTGCAGAAATTACATAAATGTACAATGTTTTGTAACTGTAAAGGGCATACTGACTTTCCTCTTCAGTGTTGAATAAATCCGTTGGTACATAAAATGCTAGTGCTGATTTCTTATACTTTCAGAATTTATGTAGTGCTTCAATGCAAGCTTTGGCTCAATTGTTACAATTTGCATTACCGTTAATGAAATGAATAAGAAAATTACTGAACCTCTTATTTAGCTGTTCCTATTTCTTCTGATATGTGGTGTTTGCATATCAATAACTTAGTGTGTTTGAACAGTAAAAAGGGCACAGAGGGCTGTCAAACAAATTGCTGGAGGTGATGATAGCATGGATGAGCAGGAGGATGAAACAAAAGAAAATGTTTGGGGCAGAGGTAAAAATGCATACTATGCTGCTGGTGAACAGTCTGGTGATGATGAGGTGGATTACGAGGAGGCTCAAAGGATCCAAAAAAATCAGGAAAAAAAACTGTCTATGAAAGATTTTGGACTAGAAGATGGTGAAAGTGATGAAGAGAATAATGTCACAAAGGTGATCGTCTTTTTTCTTTTTCTTTTTCTTGTTACTATCTTGTTTGCTTCAACCATGGGATGGCTTTGAGAACCATCTAAACTTTCCTCAGGACATCTTCTTATCACATAATAAGTTATTCTCCATTATACAACTATACAATTTTAGTCTATTTTAGGAAACCGTCCATGTTTCCAACCCTCAACTCTGAGACTTTTCTGTTTTCAATCCTCAACTATTGAAACTTGATTTTAGGTGATGTCTTGTTGGTGTGCAAAGTGACCTAAGGTCAAAATAGTTTTTGAATTCTAAAATTAGTAAATATTTTTGAATAGTTCTGGAATTATTCTCACTTGCATTATGGGGTATTGCCAACCTGCATATGCAAGACAATCAGGCTAGCATGTCGGGCCATGGTGGCAGAACAGGCCTGGAATACAATCCCAAGGGTCATTTATGTTGGGTGGTTATGTAGACCTTTTACTATTGTTTGCTTACTCACATCCATTTTATCATTCACGTAATATGCTATGCCAGAAACACTGTCTTCAAAACCATCATGAGGCATTATTTAGGCAGTTTTCAATACTTTAAGGGGTAAAATTCTTTGGTTATTTAGGGGTTCTGATTTAGTACTCCCTCCGTCCTTATTTAAGTGTCATTATTGGGTGCATGCCGGTCATTTTTTTTAAGTTTGACTAGATTTGTAGAAAATGTTAGCAACATTTGTATCTCCAAATAAGTTTATTACAAAAATAGATTCAGCAATCTATTGAACGATACTAAGTATAGTATATATTAATATTTTTTTTAATATTTGGTCAAAGTTCAGTATCTTTGACTTCTCGTGAAGTGAGAATGACCCTTTAAAAGGGATAGAGGGAGTAAAAGTTTTCCTTTATTATATTCACTATCTTTGCCTTGTTCAGTGATGAGGATTCGAATTTCTATTGTCTTCTACCTGCTCATTTGGCTAATACTTTTTCTGAGTATATATGTTTGTTGATGTATACATCGGATAATACCCTCTGCAATTATTTACCCATTGACTAGCAGGTATCCAACCATGAAACCAAAATGAAAGAAGACTTTGCTGTCTTATCAGGCGATGACAAAATGGATGTGGTATACAGGTCTGTCATTTCACTTCTGTGCTGTATGTTTAGTTCCTTAACAATGTTTATCCTCATGACATAATGTATCTACCGTTCACCAGTGCATGAAGAAACTTTTTACCCATTGAAAACGATCATTGTAATGGTTAGTTCCACTCAAGTAAAGCTTAAATTGGCATGTCCATTAATGAAATTTTGAGATTTGTAATGCTTGTAGCATCTAAATTGTGTACTACTTGAACTGACATTGTCATTATGTGTTTAAGTGCAATGGATGGTGACATCTATATATTAATTTTCTGCACTTCTGCTTCTGAACTCTGCTTCTGAACTCATCAGTTCTGCCCCTGAACTCGTTAGCTTGTTGTCTGAGTTGAAGGATGCCCATGAAGAACTTAGGGCTATAGGACAGCTTACCAGTGAGGTAAATTACTGCTGCACTCACAATTGAAACAAAATAGTGTTCGCTGAACAATTGTGTAGCCTGAAGACTTTAACTTGCATGTGTGGAAGAACTGTGAAACTTAAAACATCAGTATTTGTTAGCTTACCAGTCTTTGCTTGTTTGCCTTCAGAGTAACCCTTTATTGCATACTATTCATGAAGCTTAGATGTTATGTGCTATTGTACAAAATTTCAAATATGGTGATTCAAACAGGACCTATCCTTGTCCCTACAATAAAGCTAAAGAGTGTTGCAAATAGCCTAATGGGTGAAAGTACTCATACTTTCATTTTGTTTTTCATCTACTATGCCATCTTTGGCACTATTCTCCATGCCACTATGATGATTTCTTGCTTAGTGACTGCCACACACAAGCTTGGGCTTGCTCTAGTATGGTTTGGTTCGTGATTATCATTCATTCCTGGTTCATGTTGGTGATTCATGGAATTTTGTGACTTATGTTATATCACATTAGTTGAGTTGCCTTGTTTCACTACTGTGATTCACTGCTAATTTTTGTGGTTCGTGATCTTAGTGCCTGTAGCCTGTTTAGTCTTCCTTCTCTATATCTTGCTGCCTTTGATAATTGATGAATATTTTTGCAGGTCACGTCTTGTCTAGGCAAAGATAAAATGCAACCTTTTGAAGTGAAGAAAGCTTGTTTGCTTGCTCATTGTCAAGCTATTACCTTCTATCTCCTTATGAAATCTGAGGGGTTGTCCGTACAGGATCATCCTGTAATTTCTCGCTTGATAGAGACCAAGAATATGGTAGAGAAGGTTTGTTCTTAGTAAACCTTATTCCTGTATGTACTGAATTCAGAAGGCATGCCATGCTGCTCTTTACCTGCCAGATGACCCCCTCCTTTTCCTCCTCATCTTTGTGTTGATGGTTATTGGGTTGGTGTTCTAATTAGTCTTGGTAGACCAAAAGGAAGTTTAGTAGAATCGGTAGCATGGAAGAATTTGTTCTGTTATTGAATATCATTATTTTAGGGCTTGTTAGATAATTTCTCTTTGAGTCGTTTGGAAAGTTGTTTGGACTGTGAGATATGTTCAATGTCCTCTCTATTACAGATAAAGCAAGTCACCATGAATTCAGCGAGGCAAAAAGGGAGCACTGATGACCATATTATGCATAGCGGCACCATCCAAACAGATAAGAATGTCGCACTGGACAAACAGGAAGGCAAATTTAGCAATGTACTAGCACTGGATAAAGTGATCCAAGTACTGTTTCTGCTCTGTTGTGTCTATTACTTTATTACCTAGGTGCTCCAAATAACACATGATTGATAATTTAGGGTGCTGAAGTCTCTGAATCAAGAAAGAGTGAGCCTTCTAAAAATGATTTCCATGAAGTCAACGAACAGAAGAACAAGGTTAATCTGATATGAGCATGCAGTTTTCATTGTTTTCCTGTTAAATAAGAGTGTATTTGCCTGAAATCTGTAATCTACAAATGACAGGATGAACATATGGGTTTGCATAGCCTGGAAATGTTGAAGGTAAGAGCAGATCTTGAGGAAAGATTAAAGAAAAAAGGGCTCTATAATTTGAAAAAGTCGAAGCCAGAGAAGTTGTCAAAAACCAGGACAACTAGTAATAAGTGAGTTATCCGTTATGTATTTCTTCTGTAGTTCTGTACTTCTGTTACATAATAATGTTTTTCTTTCTTTGTGGTTTGGTAATATTTGTTTTTTATATGTAGAAGGGGCCTGCAGACATTGGATGACTTTGATGATGAAGTGCTGAAGAATAATCAAATAATGAAACCTAGCAAGCTTGTTGCAGCTGCTGCTAAATCAAATAAAAGCATGGTATGCTACACTGTTCAGTTACAGGCTGTTTGTTTTTGTTGTATTAGTTCATATCTAATTGTTTCCTATGGCCCTAGGTTTTTGTAACGTGATAATATGTAAATTCCCCATGCATCATCAATGGTCTTAGTCATCTTAGGTTGGGAATAATTTCATGCGGCTATATTTTGAACATTATAATATCAAGAATATCTGTAGTTCCAAAGTAATTAGTCTACTGAGTTTGAAAATGCTGGTGAATTTTACATTCTGATTTGGGGTTCTTGTAAATTTGTTTCAGTTTTATGCGGCTCACCTAAAAAAAGTATAAGAAAAAGTATAAGAAAAAGGGTGTGTTTTCATGTGATGGTAAACTTTTGTGATACATCTAGGTTTTGCCCCCCTCCCTTCCCCTGGAAACTGTTGCCCTTAGTATGATATTTTGAAAAGGAGAAAAAGGAATTTCAGTGAGCTGCATATATGCTCAGTATAAGCTATGATGTGTCTTAAGCTTTATTCGGAGTTATAAGCTTTTGGTTGTCTGATTGTGTCTAACCCCTTGTTTTGTATGTTCAAGTTTGTTTCTGGTGATGATGACCTTCCGAAGAGAGACAATATTGGAGAAAGACGGAGAAAACACGAGCTTCGCGTTCTATCAAGAGTAGGAGCTAACTCAGTGGAAGATCATGAGTTGCCAGATGGTGACGCTTCTGAAGATGAC
>Ga0182004_10004755_pt1 | contig 10993 bp, 6 predicted proteins | sample Sormic07211540_1_FD_120479 | JGI IMG/M metagenome (GOLD analysis project Ga0182004, IMG submission 120479) | Endophyte microbial communities from Sorghum bicolor roots, Mead, Nebraska, USA - 072115-40_1 MetaG | ecosystem: Host-associated > Plants > Roots > Unclassified | place: USA: Nebraska...
CAGGAGACTGGTGTGAAAGGGTTTATAATAATACGCGTATATATAAGTTGTTGGACGTGGCACGACGCGATTGGCTGACCCATGCATGGCGTCCGTTTGAAACCGCGCATGTCTCCCGCGCTCACCATTTCTTATTTAGCATTGCTTTATTACGTACGAGCTGTCATCAGCTGTATGCATGCATGTAACGGCGGCGCGCGGCTTTGACAGTTGAGGGAAAAAAACAGCAGGGCAGTGTGAGAAAGAGAAACCGATCGATCGATGCATATCATGCTTGTAACCAAATAACCTGCAGGCAGCTATATATATGCCGTTGCCGGCCTCTGGTTCTACAAATACCCAGCCGATCCCTGCATCGAATCGACCATTCAGCTAGGATTTCCATCAGTCAATCAATCAATCAGCAATATAATCTCTGCTTGCAGTTGCAGCTAGGTGTGCTAGAGAGGTAGCAATGGCGGAAACAGCAGCAGCAGCAGGTGTTACTCTCACCGTCCGCGACATGCTCTTCTTTTACTGCGACGCTCGCAGCGTGTACGAGCGGTTCATCGGCATGGGCAGCCACCCGGAGCAGGCACGGAACGCCGTGGCCCTCTTGCTGTGGCTGGACCAGGTTTTCCACCAGGCCATGCCCATCCGCCACCTGCCGACCTTGGACGCCACGGCCGTCGGCATGGTGGCCAGCGAGGCCAACCGCATCCTGGACTGCCTCCGCGGCATGCAGCAGCAGAGCCACGTCGTGCTCCCGCCCATCCCCTTCATCTCCGCGCTCTGCCAGTGTCACGACGGCGGCATGGGCATCGACACTGCCTTCTTAGCCTTCAACCAGGACCTCGTCGTGCGCGGCGTCGCAGACATCCTCGACGGCGTCGGCGCCCTTATCTTCGACGACCGCCTCTACCGCCTGCTGCGCCGCTACCAGACGGGGCTCATCGGTCGCCTGTCGGAGCTCGAGGCGCCTTACACCTGCAGCCCCGTCACCGTGTCGGAGGACAGCCGCTCCATGTTCGTCACCTTCTCAAAGGGGCAGCCCGCCGTCGACCGTCAAGAGATATTCGACTACTTCAGACAGTAAGCTCGGCCGGTGCTTATATATATCTTTATTCATTTATTTATCTCCTCGATCGATCGATCGCCTTCACTTCATTTGATTGATGCATGCAAATGCAAATGCTGAAATGCAGCAAGTGGGGCGACTGCATCGTCCGTGTTCTGATGGAGAAGACGACGACCAGGGGCACGCCGCCGATGTACGGCAGGATAATCTTCAAGAGCGAGGCATTCGTCAGCCTGGTGCTCAACGGCGAGCACACCGTCAAGATCACCATTGGCTACCGCCAGATCTGGCTCCGCAAGTACATCCCGCGCCCGCACACCATCAACAACCTGCAGTGACGATATGCATATGACAAATTGATGGATCGATCATCGATGAACCATCACCGCAAATGTTTTAAGTAGGGTCTATTAGCTAGCTACTAGCAGTAGTCATTCCTCTTGCATTCCTTTCCATAAACTCTATATATGTAATATGTATGCACAGCTTCAACTCTATGCGGTTGTCAAAAAAAATCCACCCTATGTAATGTAATGTGCATGCAATTTTCATTTTGTTTGTTAAAAGGAGATCGAACACCATGAATCAAGATTATGCGAGGTTCGCAATGGGCGCAGTAATTGAGCTTCTCAAACAACCTAACCTAACTGCAGAAATTGATTTGGTGGGGTGACAATGGATTGGGATGGAAACAAACCAATTTTCACTCCAATCCACATGTTTTGAGGTAAATACATGTTAGATGCCCCTGTATTCGTTCACTCAATCCATGTGCTTTGAAGTAATTTGGCGTGGAATTTAGTTTAGATTTCACATCAAACTATTCTAACACACTGGATTAATTTGATATATGAGTATCCAAACAAGCCCTTATGTACTTCTAATGCAACCTGTTGACAAAACTGCTATATATGTAACGATCGGTGGTGACATTATAAGAGGGGGTGAATTATTATGCCTCTAGAAAAATATTTGCTCCAAAACCAACACAAGACGGACCTATACCAATAACTAGTTGAATTCCCCGCGCTTTGCTGCAGGAATAAGGTTAGAATTTAGATGACACTTTAAAGTTATAGGTAACATATTTAGATATCAACGGAGAAAAGATGTGAATGAGATGTTGATATATTCCTAAGGATACACAAAGTCAACAATTTAATTTGTGAATGATTGGTGACAAAATTCTTCCTATGGGTATATGTATAATCTGTGAGCTTCGAGAAATACAGGTGGCTGCTGCAAAAAAGCGAAAAAGATACTCTTATCAAATCCTATAATACTTCTTATGGCATTTAAATTTCGTCATCACAAAGGTAATACTAAAGCACAACATAGTAGGTCCCTAATCCAATTTACCATCAGCCATTACCTCACTGTCAATCAAATCATTGGCTTGGAGTTGCTTAATAAAAAAAGAAGAAAATAAAGTACCAATGGCCAGATGGACTCCAGACTCCACTCCCTTCTGCCGTGAAATGTTGAACAAAAAAAGGAAAAAAAAAAGTCTACCAGTGGACAGCAAACAGCATCCACCCGTCTCGAACTGAAAAACTCCCAGGACGTCTTCTTCGCAAACCTTCTCAGCCGCTCAAAAAACTCCGCTGTTGCGGCTTCTCCCAATGCAAGGGCAGCACTGTAGCAGGTTCCCCTTCTCTCCCTTCCTATGTGACCCTTTCAACGGATTGGGCTGGCACCATCCAAGGTAGGCAGGCAGACACAGGCGCAGGGCAGTCGGTTCACAAAAAATGATAGCACAAAATCCACCTGATCTTGTGTTCACAAATAATGTCTTGTTACATATATGCATGATACAACCTTAAATCCTTGCTACAGACTTATTTGTGTTGATCCATTAACATGCAAGCATTGACATCACACAAATTTATTATACATAAACTTAACTAATATGCTGGCATTACATCAACTTGACTAATTTGCTGGGCAAAATTTTTGTCTTGTATGGCTCATAGTGTGAGCACATGAGTAATGGGGTGGTTCGGTTACTGTATATGTAGGAGTAACTAAATTTGGATTTGCAGGAACAGCTGTATATATCATGTGCGCTCATGTGTAGTTCTGGATTATCTTTGACAGAGATGAGTATGTCCCCACACATGCACAGCAAACCCCGACCATGATGATGAATGAGCACGCTGCTACCTGTGAATCCAAATAGATCCCATTAGTAATTAGTTGCATTAGCGTGCATTTTCTTTTTCTCGACACAAGGTAAGGGACTCAGATTACAAAGGCCTAGTTCTACCATGTTTCAAAGCAAATCATATTCATTTTTTCTTCACCGTCTTTATGCTATTTGCCCATTTCACTCAGGATACAGCATTTCTGGTCATTTGTTCATGAAACAATGCAAAGCTAGTAAATATTATTTACATATATTCATACCTGGTGCCAGCTCACTTTTCTCCTCAGGATTGCTAAAAAGCACGCACAAGGTAGAATATAGGTCTACAATGAAAACATGCTTTAGCCTCACAGATTGATACAAGGATTGAACATCTGATGAGGTGAACACAGATCCTTACCACAAGCATCGTGAGTAAAGAACCAACCAAGGCCATCACAAGTCCTGTCAAAGCACAAAAACAGATTGGTAGATCGTGTCATGATTGGGCCTTATGATATTAGTTCAAAATATGCTCATGAGCTTACCAAAGAAGGGTACAGATAGAGCAATGAGGAGGGTTGACACCACCAAGGCTGATCTAAGCATGACTATGTTTGAGTACTTCTGTTGATTTGGTGGCAGCAACTCTTCCAAACTCATAGCCAGTGGGGTTATGGTTAATGCATATGTGATTATTCGTTAAGGACATAGCAAGTTTGAGAATGTCACAAGTATCATAAAAATAAAGAATTATCTAGCCAAATATAGCTGCATAAAAGAATGCTCTGAAATCTATTGAGCAAATAGCTACAGAAACACACTTCCTCTGCTCCATTTTGAGACTAGACCACTTTCAAGAAAAAAAATGCACCCGTTCAAAAAAAAACAGTGACAATATTAGCACACCAAGGATATTTGGTTATTGGATTTGCCACCTGCAATAAAAAATGAGAGGTGATATTATTGACGTGGTTCAGCATGAAGGAATCAAAATAACTGTAGATGAGAACTGCTCATCAGATAAAAGGACCTAACACCCTCGCCAAAAAATAAGAGAAAAGTTCCTAATAAGACCGGTGTCGGCAAGTTTTATTGTGGCATAAAAGAGAGAGACACACACCCTACAGCATATGATTATCCCATGCACTAAACAAACCAAAAGTTCAGGCCTCTTGACTTCTTAGAAATGAAATTTTAAATGGTTTACGCAGCAACAATTACCGTGGTCCAAACTGCAATCTTTGAAACCACTAAATTCTCTGGTAAGTTCAGTGTGAACTGAGACTGTGTGGCTTCACCAAACATTTTGTATCCCATCACCGCAGCACCAGCAAATAAAATGGTAGACAGCCCAATGCTAACAAGAAAAAAAACAAATTTTTTAGTGCTGCATTTCAGGGGGAAAAAGAATATGGAATGTGGATAAGCTAATTACCAAGTAAAAAGGATTGAAGGGAACTGATTACGGTTCTTCAAAGAAGAGTAGATGTTTGGAAACACCCCATGCCCTGAGTAGCAATAACCATACAATCCAATTGCAATAGGGATTCCAGGGAGGTTCAGCGCAGTTCCTTTGTTCTCAAAGTCAACATTATCAACAACACCTACCCAGAATAGGCAGATGACTCCAAGGATTGATGCAATGACACCTCCAGCTACAAACACATAAACTTAGTGAGAAACCATGAGTGGTACACCAAGAGGGAAGAGCATACGTCTGAACTAAACGCAGGGAATACACACTGATTGTGTGGCAAAGCATTGTCAAACAAAATGAAAAGCAACAGGTAAATGGAGACCTGAAAGGTAGCTCAGGCAGCTAAGGTCACGTAGCCAAGTGGTCGGCATGACTATGATGGTAGTCAAGATTGCGAAAAGTACATGGGAGTTCACTGTCAAGCTCCCGATGGTCAGGTGTGCATTGGGGAATAATTTTGATAAATTGTCACCTTCCAATATCAGATACTCGATGCAACAGGCCTGCACAACAGATTAGGACTGTTACTCTTCAGAAAGAAGGAATGCTATTTTAAGTTAGATTAACCTCATAAGACCCTAAACCTGCTGTGTATTCTATTTTTCTGATGAAAGAATGACAGGTTTCAGGCATGTGAAATCCATTGCGCCCTTCAGATACTGGCCCCAACTTATGTCACTTCTACTTTGCAAGGTCTTACAATTGTCTAGGAGGTTGATATTATTTTGCTTCTTGTCTAACCCTAGCAATTTCAACTTGAATTATCACAGCACAAATTATTTTGGTTGCCTTACAATTATTTTGGTTCCAACTTGAATTATCCCAACTTATGATTAGCATGCTTGTGACTCATGATCTCATCCGCATGTTGAACCAGAGCTGATGTTTTTGTTTTCTTGTGATGGGACTTCTTTCTTTATTACTCTCTTACTGAAAAATAGCATTATAGAGCTTGTTGTGTAGTTACCATAGTGTTGATACCTATGATTTTTTTTTCCTTCTGTTTATGTATAGGATATGCAAGTTGTTGGTGCAAATCATTTTGTTTCACTAAATCACTACTTGGAACACCTAATTCTGATTGAGATAGATGGTTAGCAATAAACACTTACATATAGTTCCACATACAGGATTATCTGCAACAGGAAACCACAAACAAGGAAAAAGGTAAGTTACAACAAAAGCATTCCTTCATTCACATTATATTGAAAATGTGCAGAAATTGAATCACAGTCATTATTTTTTTACATACCGAAATGGCTATACGACCGGTGGTCCCGAAGGCGGCATGGCCAATATCTGGGTATGTCTCAAGGCCCTCCTTGCTGTCCAGGCAACGGCGCAGGAGCACACCAGTATACCATGCTAGAATTGCAAATAAACAGAGTATCACCAGTCCAAGCCAGCCCCCTTGTTTGATGGCATAAGGCGTTGATAGGATTCCCACACCACATAGAACATTTATCCCTGCATAAAAGCAAAGTACAAGCTCAATGGAGAAACAAGAAAATTCCCAATTAAAGTTGCAGGACTTATCTATGGTGCAAAATCTATTACACCGTTCAGGTTAAATATACATTTATTACCAAAATTTCAAAAAACAACAAAGCCTTCGTGTCCAAGCAAGTTGGGGTAGGCTAGAGATGAAACCCAACATGAGCCATCACTAGAAAGAAACAACTAAAATAAAATATCATATATAAAATGTAAAACGACATGGTTGATAAAAAGCCATCCAAAGTATAAATCTAGACCTTACAAATAAAAGTTAAGCTGCTTATGACATTTCTGATCTATAACTTTAATAAATTATACGTACCCCAAACTTCAAAATAGTGACTCCACAGGTATAAGGGATAATAACTATGGTGATATATCGATGACCTATAAATTTTGATAAAAGATAATTGCATGGTTGCGCACGCTTTGAGGCCCAACTATGAGTTTGTCCTATTTTTTCACTTTGCAGTTTGCACCATTGCCTCTAGTCATTTGGAAACAGTAGGGGCAAGGGGGCAAGGGTGCAAGGTGAAAAAAGGAATGCAAACTCATAACTAGGCCCCAAGGTAATATCAGGTTTGTCCTTCAGCAAAAGTACAGCATGCAGATCTATTTTGTGGGACCACTGACACGCATGGTTGTGCTGACTGATCAAGCATGCTTAAGCAAACATAATCCAATTGCAATAGGAACAAGGGGAAAAGAAGTAGAATGTTGAATTGGTGCAATAATCAGGAGAATAGAGTGTACAGAAGAAAACATAATTGACAATTATTTCTTTTTTTTTCTTTTTGAGGGGAAATAATTGGCAACTCTGGATGGTTTCTACTTATTAAAACCATGAACCACTTACCTAAGTAAATCTGATGCAAACATACGCTGAAGCAAGCAATGGTTTGGTTCATGCATCAATGCTTAAGCCAGCATTCAACAATGGCAAATATCACAAGAATAATTCAATGATACCGATGATTGAGGGCCCTATCTATCATGCTGATTTGAGAAGGCAAGAAAAATAGCTTGAGGAGAGGCAGACATGTATGCAGCCAAACATGTATCACAATTCACAAACATCAGAAATCAGTTGCTTACCGTTCACAACCGCCTGAGTGTAAGAGCATTTATGATAGGGAGAGACCTCATGAGCAACTGGCACTGGCTTTTGATCCTCAGGAATCTGTTGCAAAGACGGTTTTCTCGAAGGCAGAAGGTACTGTGAACTCTTTCTTTCTTCATGCTGCTGCTGAAGGTCATCACTTGTAGTGGGGCGAAGAAGTGGCTTAACAAGATTAGAGATGATTTCAGGGGTTTTACCCCGAAAAGAATTGGTGATGAAAGAGTTGGATAATCTGCTTAGAGTTGGGGTCCCCAAGAAGCTCAGATTTGGTGACTGCACGCTACTAAGAATGTTGATGGATTGCCTGTACAGTAAAAGGAGCCAGAGAAATATATATGATTTTGAGGAAAAAGAAATATATGTGATTGATTGATGTGAGTTAAAGAGAGCTGTAAAACTTGTCAAAAAAAAAGAGAGAGAGCTGTAAAGAAAATCATGTAACTACTACTTCAGCCATTCTTGTGATGGATCTTGTAAAAAACATGGAGCACTAATAGAGAAGCATATAATAGACGCAAACAAAATGTTGCCGTGCATGTTGGCGATCCAGTATGCATGTATGAATAATCGATATATATGGCAGTTCAGTTCATGTGGATCTCTAATCTGTGGAGTAAACTCGTCCTGCCCTGCCCATGCCTTATCATTTCCATGGGCAACAGAAACTACAAACTATTGTGATAGATTTTCTTTTGGTACCATGGTAGCACAAAATAGGTCAACTATTTTATTTTGTATAAGAATCTGATTGTGCCTGCATGTTCGAGAGGGGGGGAAAATCTGATTCTGCTGGTGGAACACTTAGTTTTCTTCTACTTTCACAATTCCATTTTCTTTTTAAATTTTTTGGAAATGAACAAAACTATGTACAGTTTTGGAAAAGGTCATGAGGACAGAATGTTTTGAAAATGAAGATGTATCAGGTGTCTGCATGTGTTCTGCTGAGGTGGATTATCGAATCTGGCTACTATGACAGTGGACTGAGCTGATACCTGGTGAGGGCTCAATGGATGTGATATGAAAACGAAGGCCTTGTTTAGTCCCTTAGGTGAAAAGTTTTTGGGCACTGTAGCACTTTCGTTTGTATTTGGCAAGTATTGTCCAACCATGAACTAACTAGGCTCGAAAGATTCGTCTTGCAAATTACAGTCAAACTGTGCAATTAGTTATTTTTTTATCTATATTTAATGCTCCATGCATGTGCCGCAAAATTCAATGCGATGAGGAATCTTGAAAATTTTTAGGATTTTGGGTGCAACTAAACAAGGCCGAAATGAAATTCAGTGTTGCTGTATCGGGATTCATGGTGGGTACATGGGTGGTGGGTCAAATAAATAGAAAAGGGAAAGGGCGGATCATGGGTGTAGGATATGCAGAGCAGAGATGGTATTAGCCTTATCAGTGGATATGTGGATTGCGGTGCTGCTAACTAAGTAGGAGTATTTACAACACACACAAAAAAAAAGATGGACATTTCTAGTTTTTTTTAATTTTTTTTAGGAAAACAGGAGGGGTTTGACCCCCTACTGTGAATTTAACATTTCCAGTTAAATTTACTATGAAAATATGTTATATAATCAATCAGATAATATGTATTCGGTATCATAAATGTTTGTAGTTTTTTTTATATATTTGACTGAAGTTGAAACTGTTTGACTCCTCATTCTTTTGGACGGAAGGGGAGTATGTATAAAATGTAATGGGAAATGGCAAGGAAGAGATTGACCTGTAGCTCTGTGGCCATTGCTGGGTGTAGGAGGAGGCGGTGGCCTGAGCGTGACCACGCGGGGTGGCGCAGGACGACGAGGAGGAGCCGGAATCGGAGTCGGATCCTGAGCCGGAGCCGGAGCCGGAGCCCTCCTCGTGTTGGTGGTGGCGTCTTCTGCTGCGGGCGGCGGCGGCGGATGGCTGGGATTGGGGACGGTCGTCGTTGTCGTCGTCGTCGCTCTCGATGATGAGGCTGCGCTCAGACACGGAGCTCCTCATCTTGGGGGCTCAATCAGTCTGCTCCACTCCACTCCACTCCACGGCTGCTCTCTCTCTCTCTCTCTCTCTCTCTCTCTCTCTCAGTCCCTGCCCCTCCCTAGTCCCTCCGGACCTGATGAAAAAGGAGCCTGCTTCTGCGCCTGCGTGGACAACACCACTCGTCCACTCCACGCCAGCAGTCCAGCTCCGAGCTACGTATTCGCTGGTTGGTCGCTCCCTTATATACACTACACACATATATATTATATAATAATAGAATGCAGTAATGTCTTGTTTACTTCCAAAAATTTTTGGGAAATCCACGTTGTAGCACTTTCGTTTGTATTTGAAAAATATTGTCCAATCATGGACTAATTATGCTTAAAAGATTTGTCTCGTCAATTCCGATCAAACTGTGCCATTAGTTTTTATTTTCGTCTATATTTAATACTCCATGCATGCGTCTAAAGATTCGATGTGACGGGAAATCTGAAAAATTTTATAAAATTTTTTAAAAACTAAACAAGGGCTAAGAAGACAAGAACACAAGGGCCACCTCACCACCCACTTGGCCACCCCACCAACAAACATGTAGTTCTGCATTGGCAATCTCATCTCAACATGTAGTATATTCTCATCATGCATCATCAACCGATTGAGACGTATTCTTAACTATTCAGTTATTCTGATCTGATCCCTTATTCCCTTCCACTGACACACCGATGAGTGGAGGCTGGATCTGAAATCTATCTCAAGCCGCCTCGATGGATGTCAGATTCAGATTTGCTTTGCTTCTTCTAGCCTAGCAGACAGATCGATTAATTAATTCATAGGAGTAGTTATTATTATTAAACTGGTGATGATAGTGAGTGCAAATTTGCTTTCTCGATCGATTCCTTGACTTGCTTGCCATCGCCCATCGCTGGCTTAGCAAAATGGCAAATGTGCACATGCCTCGCATATCATTGTCTCGGTCTCTCTCACACTCTCTTACAGCAACTTCAATGTATATGGACCAAGTAGTCCATATACATGGGGCCACATAAGTAGTCCATAGCTATTATTTTTTGCTCACAATGTTCAGCCAACAAAGTAGTACATAAGATAGGGTCCACTAGAGATTAAAAAATATTGTTTCCAACCATCTCATCTTTCATGACACAAGAGAGAGAGCATGAAGAGAGAAAATAACATTTCTTTATTGCTTATGGGTAGTCCGTAGGGCTATGGGTAGCTTTTGTTATAGACTGTTATATGGACTACCTTCACAATATTTCTATAGACTACTTTCTCCGAACATTGTGGTTGCCCTTACGGTGGCGCAGACTGGGCCAAACAATGACTTGTGCTCCCGCCCGGCCCATCGTAGATACGGACCGGACTGGAAATTCTGGTATTCATTTATTTTTACAGGATGGATGAAAATCTGGACTAGTCGTCATTTCCTTTCGTGATCAGAAATCGACAACTAAGAGCAACTCCAACCATTATGCAAATAGACTTGGCATTTACCAAAATACATAAAACTCCAAAAAAAAAACCCTCCAATCGTTATGCATTTGGACTTTGCATTTTACATAGCTATGCATTTGGAGGGGGAAACTTGGCATATATGTCAAAGGAGTTCGGCTATGCAAATAGAGATCACGGGATTCTCGGTTCCACCTCGCGGGCTTTTTTCTTCCCTTCGCGCGGTTTCCCTTCGCGCCGCCACCACTTCGCGCGATAGGAGAAGCATCGCGCGTCCTC
>Ga0182004_10004756_pt1 | contig 10992 bp, 7 predicted proteins | sample Sormic07211540_1_FD_120479 | JGI IMG/M metagenome (GOLD analysis project Ga0182004, IMG submission 120479) | Endophyte microbial communities from Sorghum bicolor roots, Mead, Nebraska, USA - 072115-40_1 MetaG | ecosystem: Host-associated > Plants > Roots > Unclassified | place: USA: Nebraska...
ACCCTAGGATTAATTTTATTTAAATGAAAATATTATTTTCCTATGTTTCATGAGCACAGAAAACAACAAATTAAATCATTTTTCACCTACTTCATGAGTTATAAATTTTAGGGTGTTACAAATATAGTGATAATTATTAATAACAAAGGTGTGGTATTTTAGCGACGGGTGAGATCATGTTCATCATTTGTTAAAAAAAACTCTATGAAAACTATAATCACACTGCTGCCATACATACATGAGTGAATGTTTGACACGTGTTGGACTTTAGGGTGCATGCGGACATGCGGCGGATGGGCGTGGCCGCGTGAACGAGCCTAGCCAGAGCCGATTTTATTTTCAGCAGACTAGTACTAGGTTAGCGTTGAATCGTTTAAGGTCGGCACGTGTCAGGCATCCATGTATGCATGACTCGATTGCATTTAGTAATTATTATTTAATTATTGGTTAAATAGATTTAAAAAAATTATCTCACAATTACAGAAAAATTATATAATTAGTTATTTCTGTTATTTATATTTAATATTTTATATATGCATTCAAAGATTTAATTTGATAGAAAATTTTGAAATTTTTACAAACTGAACAGGCCTTGGTAGCCGCCGCCGTGTCTTAGAGCGTGATTGATTGGTTGGTTGCATTGTCCGCGCCGGGACTGATTGGGACAGGTTATGTAGAATAGAATATTTTCAGAGGGAGTTGTGTGATTGGCCAACTGTCACAATAGTTTGTACTCCTCTATACCTTTTTAATTGTCGTTGTTGGTGTGCGTGCTACAAGTTTGACTCAATTTTTAAAAAATACGTACAACATTTGTATCTCCAAATAAATTTGTTAAAAAACTAGATTAAAAAATCTTTCTAATGATACTAATTATATATTATAAATATTAATATTTTTTAATATATAATTGTCTTTTGAAAGCGCAAGCGACAATTAAAAGGAGACGGAGGGAGTAAATAATTGGCCTTCTTTAGTTTCTAAAAAAATTTGCATACAAGGCCTAAATCATTTCTGTTTCTCTCTACATTCATGCTAACAGTTATAGTGTCTTCAGTTGTAATCCTTTTTTTACAACAAATATATGAAAATAGTTGTTTTTAAGTTGTTCTTTGCCCACAAAAAGTTTGATTTTTTTATTTATAGGATTTTTTAAGAAAATATATATTTTCACGTGAATGGAAACAAAATCAAGCTAAATAAATTATTGTAGCTAATTCTGGAGCCACGGATTTGTTTAGAGAGATACTTACCAGGGTACGTATGATAAAGATTGTGCCATATATTTAAATTTTGTTTAGTCTTCGTCGCAGCCTTGAAGAAGCAAGGAGAGGGAAATTTAGTTTTTAGCTGAGTGACGTGCGGTTGCTTGTTTAAGAGAGCAGCCTTCGTTACGCTAAGATGTAATCTAGTAACTACAATTGAAGCCATGTTCGGTATCCGTTAACATCACTAGTCGCGTGGTTACTATTACTGGTTGCTCGTACGTAGTATTGTCGGATACTCTCAACCTAGGGTGTTAAAATTTGACAGTATAGCATTTTTGTTTTATTTGACAATAGTGTCAAATAATGAACTAATTAGGCTAAAGAGATTCGTCTTGTAATTTATTCCCTAGCTGCACTTTTAGTTTCTTAAATAGTCTATATTTAACACTTCATACATATATCAAATATTCAATGTGCTGATAAAAAATTAGCTCTATAACCAAACAGTGACCAATTAATGTCTTGCCGACGATTGCATGCATGGCCACGAGTATCGTCATGGAAGTCAAAAATGCACTACATATAGGGTGGGCCGCCGGACCGACTGATGGGAGGCAACATCTATCTAGGATCAAGACATACATTTTATTGCTATATTATATCCCCTTGTTCTAAACCGATCAGGATACATCTCTTTATAGTAACTGTACTCCATTGGAGTATATATACTGATGAGGTAGGGAGCCCTAAACTGAGCTCGATTAATTAAGTTGTATATGTAGTTTAGGGTCTGTTTCCATCCCTCATCTAAACTTTAGAGGAGAGATATAAGTTTTAAAGCTTAATAAGTCTCTATCTAAAGTTAGCTCTAAACTTTAATTCTCACAATACAACTTAACATCTCAAAACTGAACTAAAGTGTTTTAAAATTTTTAAAGTTCTAAAATTTAGAGGAGTGAATCAAACAATTCTTACCAAACTTTTTAAGATTTCCTGTCAGATCGAATTTTGTGGCACATGTATAGAGTATTAAATATAAATAAAAACAAAAACTAATTGCACAGCTGTAAAAATCACGAGACGAATCTTTTAAGCCTAGTTACTTTATAATTGGATAATATTTATCAAACAAAAACGAAAATACTATAAGACCAGTCTCAATGCATAGTTTCAAGGCACAGTTACCAAGACTCTAAACTAGGTAATCGAGCCAAATGAGTTTCATGGGGATGGAACTCCTCTCTCATTCTGATGAAACTTCTTTATTTAATGACCCTGCCAAGTCAGTAATTTTGCTTATGTATCACTCTATTTAATGTGCATGATACTCTCATGAAACATGCATTGAGACTAGCCTAATGTCAAAATCCAAAAACTTTTTTGGACAAGGCCTTAGTTTTCTGCTGGTCCTTTTATTTCGCTTGTGGATCCATCTGGTTCTGATCCCTTTCAATGAAACTCTGGTCAAAAGTTTTGGATCAGCGACCGGCAAGGGAGTCATTGACCTTGGTCCTTGGCTTTGGCTATAAAATAATACGCCGTGCTGTGCTGCCATCCATTCTGTCTCAGCCAACAGGCCGGACAGGACAAGAAGGCAGTTTTTTTTCTAAGATACATATCCTCACTTTCCCACCTATTGAATCGGACGACGAAGTAGATAGATCTAGAGGGAAAAAAAATGGAAATAGAAATGGTGTTCCGGCGGGCCACAAACCCGTCGCTGTTTCATTCCAGCGGAATGATTGCATTATTGCCTCTCTTATTATGCACGTAGTAATAGTAATGATAATGATAGTAGTAAATATGTACTTCCTCTTTCTAACTTTTAGAATCCATATCAGGCCTTGTTTAGTTCACACCGAAAACCAAAATTTTTTCAAGATTTCCCGTCACATCAAATCTTGGAGCACATGCATGAAGCATTAGATATAGACGAAAATAAAAACTAATTGCACAGTTTATCTGTAAATCACGAGATGAATTTTTTGAGCCTAGTTAGTCTATGATTAGATAATATTTGTCAAATAAAAACGAAAATGCTACAGTGCCAAAATCCGAAAAATTTTTGGAACTAAACAAGGCCTCAGTCATTTTTTAAAGTTTGACCATCTTTATAAAAAAAACATCAATATCTTTGATTAAAATAAGTATCTTATAAAAATATATTTATGATAAATCTAGTAGTATTAATTTAGTTAGTATTATAAATCTTAGCGTTTTTTCTAAAAACATGATCAAAGTTTTAAAAATTTGACTTAAAATAACTTTAGAAAGGCAGAAGAGTAATAAAGGTAGTGCTAGCCTGTTAGGTCATGTAGATCAGTCTCAATACATGTTTTACATATTATATAATATTATATAGGGTACCCGACGCCGCCGTCGCTTAGAGAGTTTGATTGGCTGTCCGCGTGGGCTTAATTAATTGGGATGTAGTATAGAATTATTTCCGAGGAAGTTGTTTGATTGGCCAACGGCCGCGGTCACAATAGCTTTCACACCATTTTGGAGGGAGTTTTTAATTTATTGTATTGTCGGAATCACTGATGTGGATTTGACGAATCTGTAGTATGCATGGAGACACATTTACCAGGACGTGTCGTGAATCATGATAGCAAAACTTTACTTACTTTATTATTATTACTCCTACAGAAAAGGATGAAGAACACAACCGAGGCCACATATTTCAAAGATTTTGTTCAGAGAAACTCTTAGAGCAGGTACTACAATAATTGTCTTATAGAAAAAACTAATCAATATTTTTTGTTGACGTGGAAGACAAGAGAAAGGGAGCCACAGAGGCATAGACAACAGTGGATCTCAATAGAAATGTATGTAAGGAAAAATAGAAAAGAGAATGGAAACATGTAATAATAACAAAATTATACTCCCTCTGTCCCTAAATACTGCTATTTCTAGGAGAAAATTTTGTCCACAAATACTGCTATTTCTACTAGCATACTCAGTCCACCAGCCCATTTAATTATCCTCGGAACTTGGTTCACCAACTCATTTAATTTCTTCTAGGGAGTAGTACTTTGGCGCATGGTAATTGGTTGAGTCTATTCAGTTGACATTAAATGCAGCTCAGAGAATCATGGTTTAACGTGCATGATTAAATGGTGGAACCTAAATTAATTAAGGGTAGAATGGTCTTTTGTTTGTCATACTAATCTGTCTGAAATCTGCTAGAAATAGCAATATTTGGGGACGGAGGGAGTAGATAATAGAAGGTTAACTATTAATTGTATAGTTGTACTCTTACAACTTGACTTATAGTCAAACACTTGGCTCTATTATTAACTATGCTCTTATATATTACCGGAGGTATATGATAAGGCCAGTATCAATACATGTTTCATGAGGCTAGTCTCAATGCATGTTTCATGAGAGTGTCATGCACATTAAATAGGGTGCCACATAAAGCAATAAAATTGCTGACTTAGCATGATCATTAAATGAAGGAGTTTCATCAAATGAAAGAGGAGTTTTATCCCCATGAAACTCATGTGGCTCGGTTACCTAGTTTATAGTCTTGGTAACTATGCCATGAAACTATGCATTGAGACTGGCCTGAGAGTGTCATGCACTTTAAATAGGGTGCCACATAAGCAAAATTGCTGACTTGGCAGGGTCATTAAATGAAGGAGTTTCATCAGATGAGAGAGAAGAGTTTCATCCCTATGAAACTCATGTGGCTCGGTTACGTAGTTTATAGTCTTGGTAACTGTACCATAAAACTATGCATTGAGACTGGCCTAAAGATTGTTCACACTTAACAGCTTTTGTTTAGTGTCAATCGCCTTGAAGCAAGAGGAATTTTAGTTTTAAGCTGAGTAGTGGCTGGTTTTGCAGAGCCTTCATTACGCTGAATCAAACATATACTTCCGCCATGTTCAGTATCCGTTACCATCACTAATGGCGTGCTTATTATTCGTTACTCATAGGATTGCCGTAGAGCATCAATCTATCTATTATTGCTCTCTCCGTTTCAAATTGCAAGACGTTCTATCTTTTCTAGATACATAAGTTCTACTATGTATCAAGGTACCTAGCAAAAGCTAGGTACAAAAGCCAGGATAAATTACAATTTACAATGGAGGAAGTATTAATAAAAAACCAGAATGACTTGTAGTTACAACTTCCATTCTCTATTATAAGGCATTACTTGACATGACACAGTCTTCCAAATTATAATTTAACCATCTATTTATTTTATTTTATACCTTTTACACTTATGAATTATGATAATTTGATAGTAGATTTAATTACAAATGTAACCATATCAAGTTTACATTATAATAATTAAAAATTGTCAGTCAAAATATTGGTAATTTTTTTAAAGTTTGAATATTGATATGCGTGCACCAAAGACCATACTGAAGAAGGAAGAGAGAAAAGAAAAACCTTCGGCACAGGCCTGGAGCGAAGGCGCCAAGTGGCTGAAGGCTCGATCGGGGTGGTGGAAGCCAGCTGTATCACCGAAGGCTCCCGATTATGGCGCCCCCAACGGGTTTACCGGGCCTAAGGCAGACAACGAAGGCAAGGAAGCGGGACACCACAAAGAAAACACAACATCTAAGCGAGACACCACGAGCCTTCCTACGACTTGACAAGGGCCTATGAAAGGAGGCAGTTGCCACAAGAGAAGGTCCTTAATGCCTTTGAAGGGGGATTATGTAGAAAAGGAATATTCTGGAATATGTCTTATTTGGCAAAGGGACAAAAATGTATAAGAAAATGCATGAAACTTTATCCCACAAAAGGAAGACTTAGATCCCAATAAAGAGAGATCACTTTTGGCTCCAAACCGTAAGAAATCTATAGCCTCGGTAATTGTGTTTGGCTGGTCTATGGTTCTCACCGAAGGCCCCTTATTCCAAAGATCGGGCAGCCCATGCTCCGCCTCCGTTATTATTGGAAACCCTATCTTTCCAACAATGTTTTATTAAAGGATATAGATATGTTGTCGGGTCGGCAGACCCTGGTAAACATGCCTAAACCTCTGATCTCGAACAATTACAGTCAAACAAATAAAAAATTCTTTTTTTTTTCAAAAACCATTTTTAAGTGACAGATGGTGCTGAATATGTTTGAGGCTAAATGTTGTCGCACATCAAGCCACAGCCTTTCGAAGGAAATCGTGGTGACGTTACCAGTATCACCGAGGAGTGGACATATTTATTCAGATAAAACTACATCAGACAAAAGGACTGTTGTTTTCTAAGGAAAAATAAAATACATGAGCACCTCTGAGTAAAATGCTGAGGTACGTGAGTGGTGATGTGGTGGATCAATGGCCTGGTGTGGAGGCAACTGGTGGGTGGTGGCCGATCAGCAACAGCCAACAGCGGCTGTCACTGTGCCTGCTTCAGGCTCCATGTCCTTTTCTTTTCTCCTTTTCCCCCCTAAACCCCATGTCCTTTTCAGAGTTTCTCCTCTCAGTTGATGGTTACTTTGTCTACCCAGTCAAGAACTTGAGAGGGTTGTTCACACTGTCCCTTCAGGGTCCATCCAAAGCTACTGGTAGACTTAAGCTGTTCAACACAAATATATTTTATTTATGTAAGCTTCTGTTCAAGTCAGATTCTTGAGTGTGCTTTAATTTAGTCAAGAACTCAAGTAAACTGCATGGAGAGATTTTCTGTATACATATACCATCATCCTGTGAATACGATTCTCCGAACAGCTGGTGCTCGTGATGAAGCACAGGATTAAGGAAAAGGAATCAAAGTTCGCCCTATAAACTGAATAATCGATTGCTGATGCCAAGTGTGTTACTGACAGAAGCGCCAAGCCAGCCATAAATCTTTTTGTTTATAAAAAAGTAAACAGGTAGGACCTGGCGTTTATTATCAATTTAAAAGGGAAGTCTAAGCCCCGGGGTCAAAGGGATTAGGAGAAACAATAGAGAATCAAGGAAGACAGGTAAAAGAAAGCATCATGTGCACTCAACAAACAGCAAGCAGCAACAAAATAGCGCCTCATTGATCTTCACCACCAACATGGTGGCCGCGTACAATTGTGATCTCTCAAAGACTTTAGCGCTTAATTTCTTTCCATATTTCCCAAGACACTAGAATCATAATGGACCAGTGTTCTTTGCATGGGCAGCAAGGTTTTAAATCTCCAGCTACATATAGCTGCTGCTATAGCCCGCTATACGCTTGTTTGAGGCAAATGAAGCTATTTGCATGCATGTACAACTTAGCCCTTATAATCAGCTATAGCCTCATTTAGCTCTGCTATTGGTAGGTTTAAAGGTCATCTGGTAAACGCTCAGCCAGAGGTTTAAAACAATGATGGGCACCCTGGGGTTACAGCTACCGCATTCCATGGCCACCAATTTGTGAAATCCTCCTAGAAGCCACATGAGTTGAAAGCAGCTGCGTGCTAAGCTAGCACACATCCTTTTTTTGAAAGATCTAGCAATATATCCCTTGATAGTGCCGTAGGGACGCTGGCAGAATATATTGTGTGTTGTGGAAAAAATTTACCCACATTTTGACAGTGTCACAAGTGATCCGTGCTAAAAATGAATGAACCAGATAACATTTCAGTGGTAAAAGAATCGACACACGCGCACGCACGCCCACACACGTACAAAAGCAACCATGCAAGAATTATCATGGGAGAAGACTTTGAAGTTCAAACATCACTGAATATGCTGCATCCACCAGTTTTCAGAATCCTCCTTTGCAAGTCTGAACCTTATAAAGTTGACATGAACTTTAACCACCCACACCTCCCTCCCAATTCTTTTTTTGCTGGATCTAGCAACTAGTACACCATTGCATGTTCATTACTCACATGCATGCTGCATCTAAAGGACACATGGACAGGTTCAGATGATGAGTATTAAATCTGGTCTGATTCAGTGCACTGAATCTGACCTTAGCTCTATCTGTACAGATGATATTTCTTACGCAGAAATAAAGAATGATATTATGGGTACAATCCTCAAAGATAAGGAGGTGCAATCATGTGGTCATCACAATTCACAAGAGGCTGGATCAGCTGGCAAGCAACATCTAGAAGCTCACGTGCTGAATTCATCTGGGAGTCGGGAAAAAACAACAAGACGCACCGCAAAAGGTGGCCACTAAAGTCTTCAATAGATTCTTGGAAGCGACGTCAACCAACAGCGACTCTTTACTTCCTCTCTTGCCCCTGAAACCCTCCTCTAATTACTCCAAAGTCAGCACTTGCAAATGACATCTACCAAAAAATATCCAATGGCAATTGAGAGACGCCACAAAGATAGATGACTGATATTAGGCGCCACGTAATTTAATTTATTAGCTCCGCATTTTTGGATTAACTGCCACCAGAAAAATCATTCAGAAAATAGGCAGCTAGCTAGTTATCATCCAAAAAGATCCAGTGGCAGTTTAGAATGCACTAGGTGAATTCACAGGTGTTGCTTAATTAGGTATTGAACTGGTTAATGTGTGCATCCAAACAACTCACAGAGCGTTTCTTTCAAACATATATTGGAAGATGTGCACCACAAGAGACAATTTTCATGACCAAAATTTTTACAGTTCTACTTCTCTAGCTGACAAGTGGGCAGTACATACACGAGCCTGATTGCGACGTGTTAACGCATTATTTTCATTGGATGCACTCGTGTAAGAATAATGACAGTTTATTTTTTTTCTTCTTTTAATTTTATTGGCACAAAAAGAGCTTAGGTCGTGCAATTTGGGAGTCACGTTGCTTTCAACTCTTTTGGGCTTATCAGGAAGACCAGTATGTTGTTTCTTGCACCCATGACGCTGATGTCCATGGCTCCTCCTCTATAATGGCCAAAGAAGACGGTGATGGTCATTGGCGTGTCTCGATAGGCTTGAGTGGATGTGGATCCATCGCCATCACGAAGGGCCACAATCAGGTAGCAAAATTGTCATCGCCCTTGTGTACAATCTCCACCTTGACATGCCGGAAAGGAGGTTCCTGAAATCTCAATTTATTTACGTGCACAAAAGCTAGCATGACCATGAATTGAAGTTGTCATCACTTTCCAATTGCAGAAGCAGAAACCTCTGGATCTGCAACCTGACAGAATAGTTGCACTACATGTGTATGGAGTGGTTCAAGTGCTTCCTGTGAGTACAGTCGTGAATGCAGCTAGGACTTCATGCCCTTGAAATAGCCACTGCGCTTCATCCTGTACACCTACGAGAATTTCGTAGCTGAAAGTGAACAATCCGTCAAGTTTGTATGGGATTGAACTCTTGAGGTTTGACAGGTTTGATGGTGATAAGGGTTATGATGGGTTTTGTTATCATGCATATATTTTTTGAAGAAACTATCATGCATATATTTGTTAGAACAGATCCAATAGTATAGCTCAAAGCATTTTTTTTGACGAGAGAGACTGTGAGGAGAGGGCTGTCGTGGGGAAGGGGAAAGGGAAAAAAAGAAGAACAGGAAGAACAAATTACGATAGGATGGGTGTGCTTGATAAACTGAAATGTAAAGTTGTTACAATTCTGGGTTCATGCCCTCTCTCGGTCTCTCCCTCTAATACTTGTACTCCTACTCAGCTAGTTCTTCCAGGCCGGGCCGTAGACATGCAATTTAATTTTCATTTTGAAATGCATTGAGAACACGCTCTCCAGTGAAAAGGGACCCTTTACAAGAATTACTCCTTTAATTTTAACTAGAACAAGCTGGAGTGATTCACCACGTAATAAGCATCTCCTCTGTCCTGGCGGACGCATCTGGCTGCCTGACAGAGTGACAGCTTTGTTTAAACATAGCTGACCTTCAGCACTCGCTATGAACCAGGGTGCTAGCATCAATGCGTGACAGCCAGAGACCGCTCCGGCTTTCCTACACTATCCATCTCAGATTTGGCCCCAGTCCTCACTTTATCTTACTTCCACTTGACCGAGTAGTAATGTAGGTGTTCCTGATGCCTCCTACTCCTATACACAATTTCCACTACTGGCTTTCTGTTCCATTCCTTGCAGTTTTATACTCAGGTTAGACTAGACATACCAAAACAATTCATTGAAATATAGTAAGGCACTTACCACCAGTCATATAAATGACTCACCAACTAACAATCCATTGAAATATAGTCAGGTAGTAAATGACATTTCACAATGGTTGAAACTGCTTCCAATCGCCTCACATCGTCTCCGCTAAAAAACTTTTTTTTTCTTGATTTAATTCGTGGAAGGATAATAACGTCATCGTACAAGATTCTCTCAAACTCTAACCCCTATTATCGGCGGCGATGGCTCCCTGTAACACGCACGGGTGAACACCGGCGGGTGGAACCCTAAGAAGATTTTTAAAAAAACTTAAGAAGATTTTTATCTAATTAACTAGTACTTGTATCATACACCCTAACTATGCTACTTAAAATATTATTTTTAGAATTGTGATTTTACCCTTTTACCCTTCATTAAAAAAAAGAAATACGAAAAAAGAAATTACTACTCCTCTATTTAGGGTCCTAATCTCGACAATTTCAGAGGCGATGGGAGACGATGTGACGTCTATGGTCTAGTGACCATAGACACACCTATCGCCTCCTATCGCCTTGCTCTCATCGCCTCTCATAGCTTTTCATGTTCCGTGTACACTGAGTCACTGACCATAGACACATTAATTGCTTCTCATCGCCTTTTCAATTATTGTAAAAATATCCATGGTATAAATCAATTCCAGAACCAGCAGGACACCTCTAGATGTCCTTCAAGCACAACTGGTGCCTTATTAGGTCAAGTTTGTTGGGCTATTTTCTTTCTAAACAATATCCAAATTAAGTTCT
>Ga0182004_10004757_pt1 | contig 10991 bp, 7 predicted proteins | sample Sormic07211540_1_FD_120479 | JGI IMG/M metagenome (GOLD analysis project Ga0182004, IMG submission 120479) | Endophyte microbial communities from Sorghum bicolor roots, Mead, Nebraska, USA - 072115-40_1 MetaG | ecosystem: Host-associated > Plants > Roots > Unclassified | place: USA: Nebraska...
AACGGGCGGCAATAGGTAGGGGCATTCGCGTCCGTATTCCACTCCGCAGCCACTCGACGTCAACTTATACGAAAACGGATATTGAGCCCAGAACGACAGCTTTTACGGTATGGAGGGAGTATGCCATTAAGAAGGACTGATGGCAGCTCTTTTACCCAGTTCGTTTAAAAAAAAAAAGAGAACCACAAAATAATTTAAGGACGTCCTTACAATTATAAGTTGCAGACCCAAAATAATATCTCCACGCTCACATAAGCTATATATTATGACATGGCTGCTTTGGACCATGCTTGAGGCACTCAAATAGTTTAGGGTCCTCTACTCATGTAATTTGATAGTTCGGGACATGATGAGAATGACGCCATAGTTTTGACTGCCAATGTAATTTGCTCGCACATTATCCACTACTCAAACGCTGCATTTGGTGTTGGCTTGACGCATGTAAGCATATTTAAAATGGTTCAATCCAAGTCATGCATTTTACTATGACAAAATTCTATTTAGAATAACACTTTGCCTCAAATCGTCATTTCCACGGTTTTCCAATGGCATCATAACCTCCTCTTGTCCTTTTTACTATGACTAAGTATTCCACAAAGAAAAAAAAATCGACAGTAAAAGTCATATAGGTGAACAAATATACAAATATCTACAATATCAAACAAAATTCACTAGATACGCCATTTCAGCGATAACTTTGAAACTTGTTTAAAGTTAGATATGCTTGACTTAAGACAAAACTAAAATGATTTACAATTTAGAACGAAGGAAGGGAGTATTAACTTGCCGGCGATTGCAAGACAGAGATGGTATATACTTCACATATAAGTAATGAACACGGGCCATGTACACAAACAGATCTTCACAACAAGAACTGCATCATATTACATAACAAGGAAACAAACCAAGAGAACCTTGAACATACACTGCACAAGTTTAAATTCCCAAACCCTAAAAACTCACAGGAAGAACGGCACAAAACCAACAAGGCATCTTTTCAAAACTCCGAATATCTCCTAATTCTTTCCCTGTATGACGATGAACGCTGCACATCAGGCCTCAGGCAGCTGACGAGGCAAGGCACTGCCTCTTCAGCTCCTGTGCAGTTCAGCTTTATGGATGACAGCTTCCCAGAGCCAATGGATATAAAAGAAGAGCATCCCAGCTGAACTGAGGACGAGCGCAACCGACGCATATCACTCCGTCGCTGCAAGGACCTGCCATGATCAGGACCAGTGCTTGCGCCTGCTGCACATAGAGCTAGCGATGCACTTGTCCATGGAAGCTCCTTTATTGGGGTAGTGCTGGTGAGCCTCATGAAGGAGACAATGGCATGCCGACACAAAGGGCAGGATATGGAGCCAGGAACTCCGCGGATGGATGTTGAGCTGCTAGTGGTGGAGCACAAGTAGAGTGCACATTTGGTGCAAAACTCATGGCCGCAACCTATTGTAACAGGTATTCATCAATGGTGTTTGCAGGGTTAAAAAACCCACTATGAGAGTCAAATTTTTCAGTACCTTCTGCAGCTACAGTGCATTCCACCTCCAAACATATGACACATGGATCCTGACAAGTGGATGAGGCAGAAGTTTTCCTCCATCCACATTCCCTGCGAAAGATCAATGAAGGGTCAGGGACTCAGGGTTGGATTCATAATTAGTTGATCATGCATTTGGAAAGATAAGAGAAAACCTGACAGTGCTATTCTATTTTTTGTGGTGTTCAAAATTTGAAATGAGCATCCTATCAACATTCTACACCCAATGAAATGCAGCTTCTCCCAAGGTGCAGTAAAACTCTGATGTTTTAGGGTCACAATGGTAATAGGTAAAATGCTGCTGTAAAACATTGGTGGTAGTCACCTCTTCCACCAGAACAAGGAATGTGGATACAACTACTTGAGCAATCTAGGTATCATGTCAATACAAATAGTGGCATTTAATGTTATGAATACCTACATATTTTGACGGGCATTTGAACTCACCGGGCAATTTTGACAATGCTCATCAGTGGTAGACAAAGGTATGGTGAAGGAAGAATACGCATTCGATTTTCTGGTTGCTTGCTTAGAATACCTTCAATACTAGTTTTGTGCCACGAACGAGCCACCAATAAAGGAGTCAACCTTTCAAGCAAAAGCATGGTAAAAGTGTAAGCAATCAAAATAATTGACATGGAAATCCTTTTCTGATATTAGCATGCCCCAAGCAAGTGCCCTTCCTTAATTGGACAACAAAAGTTACAAGTTTGATACATGGTATAACTTAAGGCAGCATATTCGGAGTTTGTATAAGCACAAATTTTCAGCAACAGGCTTAAGGTTTTGAGTAAACCACATAAGGAAGATGGCCGAATAAGGAAGACACTACTCAACACTAATAAGCATATAGAAATAGTAAAATAGAAGTGCAAAATTTACACAGGTGCTTAAGTAAAGATATCAATACCACTAATTCTGATAAACAAAGAACATAACTTGTACACAGTTATATGTAAAAAAATTATCTTTTCAGTGAGACAAGTTCAATTGATTTGATGCAGAAACAAATATTTTATGATGAACCAACAAGAGCATACCCATTAGCATTTTGAGCTCCCATGTTTGCTCCTGCTGCAATGAGAAGCTGTTTAGCAGATATCAGTAGATGGGAGTTGGCAAATTACTTAGATTTTCATGAAATAGGAAAGTTAACCAACATACTTGGCAGCAAACAGCACTTCCACCACATGCCGCGTAATGGAGGGGTGTGCTCCCTGAACCTGCATGATGGTTGAGTTAATCTAGGATCATAGTAAAAAAGTAAAGAAAGGTGCACTTATCGATAATTTTTTGTGCAGAACCATGTCTATAATAAATTGAATCAGGTTAAACAATTTCCTTCTCTGTTTAATAAATACTCACCAATGAGGTCAATAGTTGAACCATCATTGACAGTAACCTCAGAGACGGAGGCTCCAAGGTCTAACAGCAGCTGCACACTCTCAGCATGCCCATGAAGGGCTGCCAAGTGAAGCGGGGTGACGCCACCATCCGACTTTCCATTAACTAGTCTCTGGAGAGCCCTAAATAGCACCAGAAGAAATGACGCAAATTTATAAGTGATGAGAAGATGACCACACAATTGAATGCCCAGAGTGTACAAGGAAAAATTATGCAAATTTATAAGTGATGGGAAAGATGCCAATATAGGTGAACGTCAGGATTTTACATACACGGCATCAAAGGCATCCTTTTTCATTTGATCTTTGGACTTTGCACGCATAATGGTCCAAAACTCTGACAAACTAGGCACGTAATCAGCCACAAGAAGCCGAATGCACCGAGTATGACCTTTTAGGGCGGCAAAATGAATAGCGGTCGCGCCACTAAAACAATCTCTCCTGTGAATCTAGAAATCCAGATACAGATCACGTGCATAAATAGATATTTCAGACATTTTTGTAAGAGGGAAAAAATCAGACTAATTTGATCCAAGAACATATTAGCTAGTGTTCACTTACATTAGCTTTAAAAAGAACTAGAATCTGTACAACTTTCCAGTGACCATATAGACAAGCTTGCATCAGAGCAGTCTGCACAGTTCAGTGTTCAAAATTAGCACACAAAAAGACAAACATAAAACATAACTGAGAAGAAACATAAACAATAAGGTGAGATGCATTGAAGACCAAGCTGTAGCATCTATCTCTTATCAAATTTATGTATTGAACACATAACAACCAGCGTGCAAACATTGTTTACTTAGCATACAGTATAACTCAACCACGGAAAAGAAGCAAGGGTATAATTCCTCTCATCAAGTTACTAATTCACACTCTCAAAAAAAATAAGTAACCTCAGTTACATATAAACATACAGGACTGCAAAGCCTGCAAGTAGTTTTTGACCATACTGTTACATAATGCATTTCCTAATATAATCCTGAATGGAAATTCACTGCTGATGAAATACTCTAAAGGCAAACAAAGCACAGTGATCAATATGGTTGAAGATCTAAGATGAGAAAGAGAAGAATTTACCTGTCCTCTGCAATTTCTAAGGTTAATATTAACGCCGGATTCGATTAGGAGGGAGACAATCTATCACAGAGGAAGAAGAGGATTATTATGTAAAACAATAACAAGTTCACATAGTAACAAGTAATTAAATGGGTTAACAAAGGCATCTGGATCTACAATTATTGCATACAGATGGGAAAACAATACTATAGATAAAATCAATGGTTCACCTCATGGTGGCCCTTTGCTGCCGAGTAATGGAGAGGCGAGTTCCGGATCCCGAAAGTCGAGTACCGTGCAAGGCGGGGATTGAGTTCCAAGAGGGCTCTAGCCTCCTGGATGTCTCCATCTCTTGCAGCAGAGACAAGTCGCTCCCCGGTCGCCGAGCAACCAAACGAGTCGCCCATCATACCTAAGAGCCCCATGGTGCTTGGACCTATCAGAACACAAATATATGAGCAACACTTCTTGCAGAGACTCTCTAAATACTGGATATCACTTATTGAGCACCCTATGGAACTGAACAGAATCACAGAAAAATCTTGGAGCCAAGATGTATTGAGGCGGGCATCAGAATGGAGAACGATGTTAGCCTTATATCGATATGGGAAGGGAACAACCACTTGGGCACTCCAGAGTCCAAAAGAAACTGATTTGTGAAAAGCCGGGGAATGTGCCACATGTCCACTGGACAATAAACACAAGAATCCTACATAAGCAGGGACGAAATGGCCTCACCGACTCTGTGTTTATGTGAGTGGATAGACAAGGATTCAATGGAAATAAATGGTAGCACAGTTGGGCACTTTCTGCAAGCAAGAATCAACTAACCGAATTGATCCGTTAAACAGGGAATTTGAACAAAGGAACCAACCTCAATCGATCCAATTTGGCACTGGATCCACATATTAGATCAAAGAGCAGAAGATGCCACCTTTGTATGGTAAACAAACTGCCCCAAATTGACTAGGAAGAAAAAGGATCGAAACGAAGACACCATCCTCCCCAACTGATCCAAGAAATGGTAAGCGGCAGGATCTGACGAGCTAAACAATCCCCTCTCTCTCTTTTTTTTTTAACTGCAATTATTAGTTCTCCTACTATTCTGCAGACTGCAAGGCGATATGGTCAGACGGAGGCGGGGGGGCGCAGTAATGGTGGTAGAAGAAACAGCAGCAGAGACGCGTCGCTGTCTCCCCTGTCTCTCTCAGGCAGGAGCCCAACGGCCGTCGGCCCCATCGGCCCGAGGAGGAATGGCACAACTACCAGCGCCGGCATTGAGCTCGTAGATTGACCTTGGACAAGCGAAGAAAAAGCAAGCAGGAACGGCAAACGGCAAACGCGAATCAGTACAAACATTCCCTTTTGTTGGCATTTGATGGGGGAAGAAAGGCGCATTCCACGATTAAAATCGAGCCCGGATCATACTAGCATTTAACCCGAAGCTAGAAAAGGGGATGTCTAGCGTTAAATAGGTAGTACCAAATTACCAAATAAAGATGAGATCTCTCGGCGAAGAAATGGAGACAAGCGGAACGGAATGGCTCTGCGCAAGCAACCAAAATCAAGAAACGGAAGAAGCCGCCTCACCTCACCTCGCCCGCCCGACGACAGGAGGAGAAGAAGTAGGGATCTTCAGGCGGCGGCCGGCGCCGGGGAATCTGAATCCCCGCCTCCTTCTCCTCCTCGGCCCCGCTGGCGCCGGCGCCAACTCATCAAGAAATTAACGACAGCTGTGGACAAGGGCAGAGGGGGAGGAGTAACCGAGGACAGCCCGAGATGGGCGATGGCTCTGGCGCTCTGCGCGTCGTAGTCGTAGCTGTCCTTGTCAGTGGACCGGCGCTGCGTCGTGCAGAGACGGCGCGGGATGGGAAGAACGAGGTGGGGAGAGGGCAGGGGGACAGGACAAGAGACGCATGCAGCAGTGGAGAGCACGAGGAGACGGGAGCTATGACTATGAGGAGGACGAGCACAGACACATGGGAGGGGCTCGCTGCCGCGCCTGCCTGCCCTCGCGGTTCCTGCAGTTTCTCTTCTTTCTTGTAGAGCCGGCCGGTGCGGGCTGTGACTGCTGTCGTCAGACGAGGCGGAGACGCAGAGTAGAGGTGTCCGTCTCAGGCGAATGGCGAATGGCGAATGGCGATTGCTCCCTACTGCTCCGCCCGCCGGCCTCTGCCCTTGGTGGTATCTGAATCGAATCGGAGCAAAGACTGACAGCCAATTTATTCGTTTCCTGCCTGACAGTGACAGTAGTTACCTGAATTACCTGCTACCTAGGCCTTGTTTAGTGTCTGAAAGAGAAAATTTCACGACATTGTAACACTTTCTTTTGTTTGTGGTAATTATTGTCTAATCATGGACTAACTAACTTAAAAGATTCATTTCGTCAATTCCGACCAAACTATGCAATTAGTTTTTATTTTCGTCTATATTTAATACTCCATGCATGCGTCTAAAGATTCGATGTGACGGAGAATCTTAAAAAATTTTGGTTTTTTGGGTGAAAGTAAACAAGGCCCTACTCCGTCCTCACTTTTCCCTCCCAAATTATGAGTCACTCTAATAATTTTTTAAAAAATAAAAACATTTTCAATTTATATAGTAAAATAATAATATTTATATAATATTAAATAAACATCATAAAATTTTTCATTAATTATATTTTCGTAGTATGTCTATTTGTATGTTATCAATCCTTATAATTTTTTTCTGTAATCTTGGTCAAATTTTACATGTTTTGCTCTCCAAAAAAGTTGGAGCGGCTTATATTTGAGAGGGGTATTTTAACCATACATTAATGGACTAGTTTATTCTTCTCTCCAAAGATAGTACAGAAATTGGATTAACAGAGGCACCTGGTGGAAAATATATGTCGCCTGAGAAGCTAAAAGATGACGAAACTATTTGCAACTTGAATACTGATTGCTGACTTTCGCTTTTGTTGAACGCCATCTGTTTTGAAATAGAGGCACACTCCTCAGATAGACCTCCATTTGTCTGGATTATTATGTACGGATAAGGCGGTACAAGTACAACGTACAATATCTGAAGGGCAAGGTAATAAAGTTCAATCCGTGCTTATCCCTGACATAATGGCACTACATCTCAAACCCTGCACATCTTTGGCATGATGAAATTAAGAGCAGGGGAAGAGGAGGTGAAAAGGAAAGGATACCTGTACCCTTAATTTCATGAATTAGTTACCTTGTGTGTCACCATATAATGGGTGCACTAAACTTGTTCAATATCTGGACCACTAAAAGAAGTGATACCCCTTACGTTTTCACAAAAGTGCTTCAACCACCTATGATTCATAGGTACCTCTGTGTCGAATTAGTAGAAGTATTTTGCTTCGTTATTAGACAAGATTTTTTACCAACAATTACTATGTTAATTTCTTCCGTGATATAAAATCGTAACCATAGTTAAATCTTTTCATTTCAAATTTAACAATATCAATTTTGTAATAGAAAAAACATTTGTTGATTAAAAACTTATTGATCAAATGTTGGTCCTAACTCCTATAGTTATATGGAGCGAAATAGCCTACTAATTTCAACAGGAGAGTATTACCGTACAACTATGTCATAGATGTTGAGGTCTGGGCTTATAAAAAGAAAAGAAAAGAATAAGAATGGATGCGTATGGGAGCTTGAGTTGAGAGGGGCCCAAGGGTTTGGTACAGCCTTACCTAGCACAGTTGACCAACTAAACAATTTTGACATCTCCTATTTCTTGTGCAGTTTGTTAGTGTGGTCAGTCTTCCACCAAATTGGCTGTTCAAACGCAGATACTCGGTGTTTGAAATCTGCAGATGCTTTCTTATTTTTCTTGTTTTTGTCATCATTAGTGTCACCTCACATTGACATTTGTTGCTTATCCGGCCCCTTGATGACAATCATCTCAGTGACGCGAGAGCTGCCCACTCTCTCCCCTCTTCAAGTATTCACAGCTATCTATGTTCCCTAATTTATTTGTTCATCTTTCTTTTCCATGCAACTCATATGATCTCGTTTCTATGCTTTCATTGTATAATTATGAAATCCTAGAGGCTCATATTCATGCACCTACAACAACAATAACAATACTATTATTAAATTAGTGAACAAACATAATCTGTGAAGTTTGTAGGTAGTGATGGCGGTTGTGGCCCCCTATTTGGTAGAGCTATAGCTCCACAAAATCTGGAGGTAGGTACTTGTAGCTCCAGAAAATCTTGTATCTGAAGCTAGCGGCATATCTAGTGCATTACATGACTCATTTCATTTATAATTTAGATTACATATAAACATTTTAGCTATTTAATTTAGTCTCCAGATTATAGACAAACCATGCACTGTATTTGTGGATTTGTGACTGTCTACGAACTTGTGGACTTCGATTTGGCGGTGCTTGTTAGGCACAAGTTCCTGACTCTAGGAGACTTCTTTATTGTTGAAGGTATTGTCTAGAGTTTGAAGAATTTGCTCACTACGGTGAAAACATATGGTGTCGTCTTTACTGGTTGTACCATGATAATGGTAGTGCATTAGCATGTCATAATCCTTCTTGGAGCTATTGACTTTTTGGGGACCTTCCTTGTGCATCAACTATTGTTATAATGGTGCATAAAACTTAAGATTGTGTTGTGTATTGTACCTTGTTGTGTCATGATATATGACACCATGTTGTTACACTAATGTAGAATTATCCATCACTAGTTTTGCAAGAGCTAGTGGGCAAGCAGCAGTGTAAAGTTGGGTCGCCGGTTGTTCACCTAGCATCATTTACCTTTTCACAAACACCAAAACTAGAAAAAAAAAACATACACCTCATTGCAGCTATAATGTCTGGCCCATTGGTGTTCTGGGTTTGGGCCACCATGGCTATGTGTCGTGTACTTAGATGTTTAAATAGGTTCAGGCCACCTTGTAATCTTCATATTTTTATTATTCTAAACATAGCACTTTTTTTCAACCTTTTTACACGAAGCAAGGTTAAAAATATAAAAGAGGTGGTATACGTATGAGGGTCTGCTCCACATGGTGTCAGGCCCATAAGCAGAATTTGAATCGAGTGTTATAGTAGCTGTGTGCGCCACCATAGCCCGAGGTGTCATCACATCATAGTTGGAACCTTTCATAGCGACACTAACCCCACATCCTCCATTGCCCCTGCACTAGGAGGGGAGGCGATTCAGAGCTACTATGCACTAGAGAGAATGGAGATCTAGAGGGCAAAATTGTGGGATTTTTGGGATGGGTGGCACGCTAGGGAGGGACAGAAAGAGAGAGGTGGTGTGGTGCAAAGATGTGGGACATGGCATACTAGGTATGGAGAAACACAGAGTGGTAGCACAATTGGAGGTATGAGAGAGAGACATGGGCAGAGATGTGGATGGAGAGATAGGAGGCAAGTTGGCAAGAGACACTAGGAAGAGAAGGAGAAAGGAGTTAGAGGGGTGGAGAAGAAGGCACATGATGTTGGGGCAGTGGGATTTAAAGAAAACTAGACTATCTAATACTTTAACTGCCAGTATCACTACTGATTGTTTGCAGAGATGACATTGTCGGGTGTTTTAAAAAATGTCAGTAGTGTCATGGTAACCTATTAGTAATACCTCATCAGCGACGTTTTACAAAGGAACTGACAATGATATAGGTGACATCACTTAGTAGTGTTACTCTTGAATAATTATCAGTTATGTGCATCCTAACTATGTAGTGGTCAATAAATAATCTTAAAGTGATTGTATCATCTTGATGTAATTATTACCTACATCAATAAAGCTTTCTTTAACTAAAAAGAGACATCGGTTTTAGGTTCAAGCCTGACGAAATACTAGACTGCCAACTAGGACACGAACTAAGTGTAGCTCAACGTTTAAGTTCTTTGTTGTGAAATCTATCCAACCGGGTTTAACTTGATGTTGGTGCTTACATGGATTCGGTCTTATACTGTCACACCCAAATTTAAGGATAAATTTGAGTACAATAAACCTCATGTGTGCCCCAGGAATAGTCGCGCACACAAGTCGACAAATTACAGAGGTATCATCACAAGTGTCTTACATAGCGATTAATACAACCACGAACATCAAAGTCTGGCAATGAGCGGAAATAAAACTCATATCTAACTATAACTTGATATCTCCAACATAGGGACGACCGACTGGGGGATCGCCAACCTAGAAGTCCTCCGGAAATTTCTCGTAGACGCCGTCATCTGTTACCCATCCGAGATTTTTGTCAAAAAGAATATAGAAACAAACGTGAGTACATCTCGTACTCCGCAAGCATAACACAGGATTTTATGTGGCTCAAAAAGGTCAGACACTGGCTACTGCAGTTAGCATTTTAGTTGGTCAATGTTTTTATCCTAAATAATTCATTAGTTATGCTTAGATCCCGATTAACCCACATGTGTACCTGATAATAACACCGTTGACCTTCATGGTTAACACCATCACCATCACGGTTAAACTATATTAATCATCACGATCAATGCGTCATATTTTCATAAGTCATTCCCCGTGACCATCCACACCCAACTATTCCGTAAGGGTCCAAGGCCGCTGATGTCCGAGAGCACGGCTAGTATACCAGTTTGGTCAAACTCTGCGCAGAGGTGTGCACTTTCCCCGTAAGTCGTGTTACCCATATGTCCGGGGTTTGCAAGACCCACTAACACTGCCAAGGTGAGTGGGCAGGGAACACAATGAAGCCTTCCATAGGCCTTGTCTAACCAATTAGGACCGCGAGGTTCCCTCGACAGGCAGATATAGAGGACCCCTTTCCTATAGCACATTTTCTATCATGGCTATACACATAGAAACAGAAGCAGTTCTATACCCAAAGTGGCAAGCCCCTCTTGCGCCCTTTCGGGTGACCTCTAACCAGCTAGATGAGATCCTACTACTGAGCTAAAGTTAGAGCCATATAACCATCACGGTTGCACTGTATGTCCCGGATAGTCGCTTACAGAGAAGTCCTTACGGAGGGTCTAGGTCA
>Ga0182004_10004758_pt1 | contig 10991 bp, 10 predicted proteins | sample Sormic07211540_1_FD_120479 | JGI IMG/M metagenome (GOLD analysis project Ga0182004, IMG submission 120479) | Endophyte microbial communities from Sorghum bicolor roots, Mead, Nebraska, USA - 072115-40_1 MetaG | ecosystem: Host-associated > Plants > Roots > Unclassified | place: USA: Nebraska...
CTCCCTCCATTTCAAATTGTAAGTCGTTTGACTTTTTTTACTCCAAGTTTGACCACTCGTCTTATTCAAAAAATTTGTGCAAATATAGTCAAATTTTAAGTCACTTTTGAAGAATTTTTATTAATAAATCAATACACAACAAAAAAAAAAGTGATATTTTATACAAAACTTTAAATAAGACGAGTGGTCAAATTTTATATTAAAAAAGTAAAACGATTTACAGTTTGAAATGGATTGAGTATATACCAACATCATACAATAATAATGTGCATGCGTGATCGATGCGTGTATATATATGCCTCGATCATCGCCCTGCTGCAAAACACACAGCGTATGTACATACTGCTTCCTCTCTACCACGTACTACTGTTGCCAACACTGTACATACACAATGCAACTACGTACACATCGATCGATCGCCCAAATGAAAAAAAAAGAAACAACAAACGTACATAAAAGCAAGTTTGATTCTCAAGCACGCACCACCAACAACTTGTGTACATACGCACCATCGAGCTAGCAGCTAGGCACGGTCACGACGCCCACAGCCAGCTGCTGCTGCTGCTGCTGTGCACGCACGCCATGAACAGCATCATGTCCGAGTCCTCCTCATCATCATCCACCGCCGCCTCCTCCTCTTGCTCCTCATCGTAGCAGTAGTACTCCGCCAGGAGCCGCCCGCGGCAGAGCGGGCACGTCGCCGCCACCGGCCGCGCCCGGACCCAGCGGTCCAGGCAGGCGCGGTGGAAGAGGTGCTGGCACCGGAGCTCCCTCACCTCCGACCCCTCCTCGATGCCGCTCAGGCAGAACACGCACTCCTCCTCCTCCTCCTCCTCGCCGTCGCAGCGCCGGCGCGTCGTCCTCCGGGAATAAAGCGCCACCGGCAGCTGCCCACCGCCGCCCTTGATGATGTCCTCCACGGACGACGACGGCGAGGAGACCATCAGCTGGTACCGGAACGACGACGAGCCGCCAGACGAGAGGCACGCCAACTGCAGGGAGCACGCCAGCGCGCTCAGCTTGCGCGCCATCACGCGGCACAGACACCGCGCCGCCATGATGGCCACCACCACGGAGAAGGGTGGGATCAGCAGCAGGGCTGCTCGCAGGCTCGCCATCTCCACCATCGTCTGCCGGCCGGTCCACGATATGGAAGCAAGCAAAGTATAGTAGCGGGCCACCGCCCAGCGCCAACATATATACGACTGTACTTGTACCTGCTGCTAAACTTGCTTCTCAGTAACAAGCCAAACGATCACAAATTTAATTATATATATATATAAAAACAATACTAATATTTAAGATGTGTACTGTATGTATGTAGGATAAGTATTAGTGCCAGATTAATTATGAAATATAATTTTTATAAAAAATCTTTTGAGATAAACATGATCGATACTGTCAAACATGCATACAATTTCTTTTGACTCCTCAACAAAGCAAGACTTATATGCTCCCAATAAATAGAGGGTGCATGTAATTTTCAAAGTGACCTTTCTTTCGATCTCAAGAAAGACATGTTTGAATTCGTTACGTTTTCCTGTTCTTGGTCAGAGGCAAAGAATTAAAGCTGAAATGGCCGAAATAATTAATAAAAAAACCTCTGCAGCAGGACATGCATGCATGCTTGCGGTACTTTGCAAATTCAAATGCCTTTTTTCTGTTGTGCGTAAACAGGCCGCAACGGGAAACAAATAAAGCTGAAATCAATAAATACAATATAATAGTTTCGCCACGGCAAAATATATAAATCTCGCTCATCCAATCCAACGACTCATCAATTAACTTTGAAAAATTATAAGAGGCACCAAATTAACACGTACGCCCTTAAATTCCAGCTATGTGCACACGTACACACACACATTGCCGACAATTTTGGTTATGGACGCATGCTGCATGGGTCCGTCCGGGCATGGAACCAAATTAACACGCTAAGCCCCGTCCCAAATCTTTTTTTTTTGTAGCATAGGAAACGCTGCGCTTGGGGATTTCCGGTCCAAGTGTTGTAGCAATTGATTTGCTGCTATGGTTTAACACGGTCCGTTTTTTGAGTCACCAAATCTGTCATTCATTATTGTATATATATGTGCTCTTCAGCGGAGAGAACAAGTCTGCAGGATAGCTGTGTGGGCAAGTGCTTTTATTTGCTTGCTCCGTAAGTGCGAGTTGTATGGGAGAGAACATACGACATAGCCTTTTGGTTTGGAATAATAAGCACACACAAAAAAACACTGCTAGAACATTTGAATTTGAGATGATTCCATTAATAATAAGCCTGAATGAAAGTGGATCAGACTCTTCTTTGTGTTCATTCATCTGCTCCCATGCTTATTATCAGGCCCCCTGCCTCCACATATTTATTGTGACGATCGAGCAAACTTTTTTTAGTAGTAACCATAGCATTTTGCCAGAAATAGACCTTTTTTTGTACCTATATACCTCGAAAGTTTACTACTATAGCAAGAAACTACTCTTTCCCCTCCGTGGAAAACTGAACTACCCAATGCAAGGAGTCAGTGAAGCCGATTATCAGTTCTGGCTCCTTCTCACTACAGTAGAGCCGGATGCCGTGAAACATCTAAAAAAAATATTTCATAGTATTGCCTAAATGATACTAATTTGGACCCGGATGCCATGAAACATCTACAAAAAAATATTTCATAGTATTGCCTAAATGATACTAATTTGGACCGGTGGAAGTATATTTAAAAAACAAAACATATTAAAGATTATCTTGTCCCGCCTTTCATATACTTCCTCCATCATGTAATATACCGCATTCTAGTATTTCAGATTTGTATTCAAATATAATACATTTTAGAGAACAAAACTCATTTTTACATTAAATATTTTTGATTTATCAACCAATCATCATTAATCACATAGATGATAGCGTATGATTAGAAAAATAAAGTGAGGGTACATGCGACTTTGATACTCTATTTATCTTAAAATTCCTAAAATACACTATATTACGTGACAAAGAAAGTATCATTATTTTAGCTTACTACAACTAGTTGGCCTATTTAAGGGAGGCCATACGACCCAACGAGAAAAGTCGTGTTCTCTTTTTTCTTATGCAGGCTACTATTATTATCAGTCAACGATTACCACTTGGAGTTGGTAACTCATTAGGCTGGTCTCAATTGGGATTTCATGACTCATTTTTCAAAATATTTATATTTTGAAAATAATGCAGAAGAGTTTAATTCCCATAAAACTAACTCTACTTTTATAAAACTCTCATTATCTCTCTCTTTAACAATATAGTAGCACATCAGCATATTTATGTGCATGGAACTCTAATAAAACTTTATTAAGACTGACCTTATTATTAGATTTTCCATCGATATGACAACCAACCAGCTAAATTTTGAAAACCAAGGCAAATTTGAATCATAATAACTCATGGATGTAATAAGACTTCTATTTTTTATTAAAAAAAATCCAACGGTACAAAAACTGTAGACATATTCTGGACAAACCATCCCCATCTTTCCACATCACAAAAATGAATGGAGACGTAAAATAAATTTTTGACCCAGCCGTGGGTCTAGTCTATCCCAATCACTGTATATATTATATTAATAATTTATTTTTATATATAAATGCACATCAGGATAGCGGTGGATGCAGACGACACGGCTGGATTGCAGCTGCACTACGTGTGCCTGTCCAGTCCTGTGCTCAGCTAGGCTATGTGCCTATGTATGCACTGTATGTATGCCACTATCAGAGACTCACGCTCAGTATGACCTCGGGATGCATTTCCATATCAATGCATGGCTTGCTTAGCCTTCACTCTGTCCACTATATACATTACTTCCAGGATAACGACATGATTCATGACACGAGACATGCATAATTGCAGGAAAACTCCGACCGATCCACGTAACTATTTATGCGGTTGAATGCTTTGCAGAGAAAAAAGGGTGCCACAGTTAGTACTAGCACTGTTTATTTGCGCTGACCCAGTAACTGAAGAACACAGGGCTGTAGTGGCACTTTAGAAAAAAAAAAACAGCCTCTCAAAGTCACTGAAAAGTCGTTATAAAAAAAAAGTCACTGAAAAATTAATTAGGTTCGTTAATTCCAACTTGCATACCGGTTACTGAGGGATGTACAACCCGATGGGCTCTTAGCCTTTGTTTAGTTCACCCCGAAATCCAAAAAGTTTTTAAGATTCCCCATCCCATCGAATCTTGCGGCACATGCATGAAACATTAAATATAGACGAAAACAAAAACTAATTATACAGTTTGTCTGTAAATCGCGAGACGAATCTTTTGATCCTAGTTAGTTCATGATTGAATAATATTTGTCAAATAAAAACGAAAGTGCTACAGTAGCGAAATCTGAAATTTTTTCGGAACTAAACAAGGCCTTAATCTTCATATAAAAATAAAAACCAAAGCAATAAATACGATAACAGTGAAGGTCTACATGTACAGCTTTAGATTTAGATCATATGTCACGCATTCAGCGGTGTCCTTGTCTAGAAATAAATCAAAGAGATGGAACAGGCGGGAAAAAAAAGCTTTATGCTGTCACACCCGACAGAAACAGAATACAGTGTGTTGTTCGTACACGTAGTGGATCTATTGACAACTTCCAATATATATATATATATATATATATATATATATGCATCTTAATCTCCTAGTCCTTGATGCAAAAATTCCTTCATCCATATGCTTAATGCTCCCAGTTCCAAAATCCAGAAAAGGTGACATCAGTCATGGAGGAGATTGAGAAAAATGGTGCCTGCTGAATCCATCATAGTTCAGAACATCGGAGCAAGCTGTAATAACAAGCCAAGAAATGTGTCTGCCTTGTTCAACAACTTGAATTTTTTCATCCACCGACTCACTGACAAAGTGAGCAGGGAGAAATGGAGACACAAGACACAACAATCTTATAGCTATATTGACAGACAGTAATCGGGAGTCCTCCAAATAACAATTACAGTACTAAAAGAAGAAGAAGAAGATAGTAAGGGAACAGGTACTCTTTAGCACATCCAAATTTATGCACGTTTACAAATGGCGTAAACTGGGCACTGGGCAGTGAGTTTCAAAACAAGCCATAAGTGTACTGGATGAAGAAACTGTAGGAATCGTATGAACGGCCACTATTCACAAGCATCTCTCTGTCTTTGAGGACGAAAAAACCGCACGTCATATCTGAAGGTCTCAGCTATAACACGAACTTCATCAGTGACACAGCAGCTGTCTTCACGCCATGTCAAACTCCCTCATCGACCTTGGGCTGCAGATGATGTCGAATGGCTTGTCGATGCTGTCCTGCAATATCGTGATCTGCCCCTCCTTGACAAGTATGTCTTCGTCCAGGGCTTCGATCTTCTTCTTCAGCGACACAACCTCGTTCTGCATGATGCTGATGTTTCTTCTCAGCTGCTTTGCTTCCTGCCACGACAGGTCCCTCTCCTCCGTCACAGTTTTCAGTGTTCCACGAAGAGCAGCCAGCTCCTTTGCAGATTCCTGGAAATCTTGTTGGATCTCATTGATTGACTCATCCTTCTTTGATACCTGTTAAGTGCAGCAAACCAACAAATATGTAACAACACAGCAGGAGTACTTGAGTAAAATACCGCAAACAAAGCTATTTTCTAGCATATATAAACATCATATGCCATTCTGATATGAAACAACATTTACCAATTGACAGGTTACTATACTACCAGTCTGAAGAAGCATGCCACTTTGGCTGGACTATTGATTGGTCTTTAAAAACAACACAGTATTGATTGACAGCCCACTGCTGTCTCTAAACGCAAATGGATTTGCACATAGTATATGGTCTGGACTTATGGTGAAGTTGTATGTAACAAAAACATGACAGTGTAACACTTCTTTACATCGTTTTCTCTTGTTATTTTTTAGGCCTTGTTTAGTTCACCTCAGAAACCAAAATTTTTTCAAGATTCTCCGTCACATCGAATCTTGCGGCACATGCATGGAGCATTAAATATAGATGAAAACAAAACTTGTCTGTAAATCGTGAGACGAATCTTTTAAGCCTAATTACTCTATAATTGGACAATGTTTGTCAAATAAAAACAAAATGCTACAGTGTCAAAATCCAAAAAAAAATTGGATGTAAACAAGGCCTAAGACCACCAAGATGATTTCTGGAATGAATGTTTGCTGACCGTAAGCCTCTACAATAACATGTTATTTTATATGATACCTCACATTATCTCAACTTTAGAACTGGTTCCAGAAACATTCAAAAGAATATCTAACTGAAAACTTGCATAGTAGAACTAATCTCAACTTGGGGCAAATTTTATCCTAGATTATTGGCAACATGCAAAAACTTGAAAAAAATGAGTAGCTAAAGATAAACACAAGCAGCACACTAAAATGAATTTCTAATAATTTATAGATCAAGGAGATGGGAGTGACATCTGTTGTCGGTAACCAAGTCACTCAACAAAAAGACCTACCTACTTATAAGTAATTTGAGACATACTGCAACTTGACCACTACAATTGGCTAACACCAAGAGTAATTCATTATGAAAGGGAAACCATTATCAAAATCCAACTTTGATCAGAGAAAAACAATGAACTGCAGGTTTATTGGGGAATAAAGATGGACATATGCAATGAACTCATGATACCTGAAGCTCCAACTGCTTAGCTTTGTGGGTTATGCAAGAAAGTTCATCCTGAACTCTCTGGATCTCGTTTCTCATAACATCTTGCATGCGAAGTGAAGATGCCAGATCAGATTGCAATTGTTCAATGTCAAGTTCCTTTGACAAGACTGCCTCTTTCAGTACTCTGTTCAGCATAGCCTCTTCTTTCAGCTTGAGTCCAAAATCATCCTACATAAGAATGGAAGTGATTTGGTGATGATAAATATATGCTCAAGGACCCAAACTTCTTGAAACATTTCTTTTCATAGTAGCCAAGTCACTATTAATTCGACTATATTCACAAAGCATCAGATGTAAACTCTTACTGTAGAACTTTCATGAAAACACATTCCAAAGCACATGTAACTATCCAAAACATACTTCTAGAGAATCTTTACTGTGAAAGCTTTTATTAACTGGACAACCACAAGGCAAAAGTAAACTTCAAATGACAAAGGTTGTTTTGTACCAGAAGTAACTCACCGTTTGATCTTTGGAAGGACTACCTTCAGCTGCAATTTCACCAGATTTTTCTTTAGAATTTTGCTTTTCATTTAGTATAGAATTGATTGCCTTCAAACTTCGCTTCAGACCTTCGATTCCTCCTTTGAGGCTCTGGTACTCAAAAGTGTAATCACTGAATGTTAATGCATCATTGCCACTCAAATATTCATTTTCATGTCTCTTGTGTTTCAACAGATCCAGCAATTTAACGCAAAGTTGACTAATCTTATCAAGCAGTGACAAGCCTTGCATTTGCAGGTTATCCACTCTAGACTGAAGCTCCTGGTCAAGGCGAATCAAGGAGAAGCTTGCTCCATTTCCAGCACCTTGTAAACGATTTAAGAGTGCAATATTCTCTTGTCTGAGGGATTCTACTTCAAGATCACAAGATCGAATTTCACCTCTCAACTTTTGCTCCACCCCTGTCAGTCTAATAAGTTCCATTTGCAGTTTCCTTGTTTTATCACTGTTGGTGCACTCAACAAATTTCCTATCTAATTCATCTATGCATCCTTGTCTCAGGCCTGTGATTGTCCTCTCCTGCTCATTACATGTTGTTTGTAGTCTTGCAATCACTTTGTGTAATGCTTTATTCTCTCCCTCCTTGGCCTTCAAATATTCCCGGACGTGGTCCCTTTCCTCTACAACATTAGCAAAACGAGCCTGCAAATCTACCGAGGAACTATGGAGTTTCTCATGCTCATTTCTGAGTTCCTCTAGATCGTCATTTAGTTTGCTGTTTTGCATTTCCAATCTTGCAACTTTCGTTGAAGCTTCAGCCTTATTTGCTTCAAGAAAAGTAACTTCTCTCTGAAATGAAACATTCTGCTCTGCAAGTTCTCTCACCCGTTCATGTAGTCTCTCTTCTTCAGATTGAAATCTTGATAGTCTGATAGACCAATCGTCTGACCTTCTGTCCATCTCTCTCTCCAGTGTAGTTTGTACTTCACTCTTCTCCTTCTCCAGCCTCCTAGTTATGGTTTCCAATTCATTCTTTCTTTGTTTGTATTGCTCTTTGGCAGCAAACCTTTCTGTGACACGTGCCTTGATCTCTGAAGACAATTCATGTGCTAATTGTTTCCTATCTTCAGTCAGTTGCTGGATCAACTGAAACATGTCATTTGAGGTCAATGGTTTATCCCTGAGCATGCTGAATTCATATTCATCTCCATAAGGAATAATAAACCTCGACTCAACTTCTTTAGCTCTTTGAAGCAGCTCGTCATCAGTTTCGTCTTCCGCTGATGAAAAAAAGCATCATCATAAAAACATTAAGAAGCATCACAAAAGCATGACCCTACAATGATAGGAGCAACGTGACGTCATACCTGAAGTAGGACAAGTGGAGGGGCAGATAACATTTGGAAGTCTCACATCTTGCAAATCTTCATAAATATCTTCAACAGATGTTGAACTTTCTCTTTCAGAAGCTTCTGACATGCTTATGTGGCGTCTAAATGCACTGCACGTAGTTGTAATCTTGTGGGTATCTCCTGTACCCTCTTGAGCAAGTCGCCAAAGAAAGGCATCTTTTAAGTCCACATCTGGGTAGCCCTCTGTTGTCTCTTTCATTGATTTTGGTATGGATGGTACTGTAGACTGGGGTCGAGGTGGCTTTCCCAAATTAGAAACCATAGATGTGGCAGGGGCACACTGCTTCTGTTTCTCATTTACGATTGCATCTTCATGCCCTCTATCAATGTACCGATCTAGTACTTCATTCTTGTTTAATAAATTGCGTAGTCTTGTTGATCTGCATTGTATTGCAACAGGAGAACTAACAGGAGAGTGCCCTGCTGAGCATGAATAGCATTTTGAACGAGGAGAATCATTTTCCATGGCAGAATGACCCTTTGGGGTCTTTATTGCATAATCTCTCAAGAACGGATTCCCTTCTGGCGACCACATGTCGGGACTGCAAGTTAAGATATACTGTTAAAGTCATTTTTCAGATGAAATGCTGAAAAAAATGAGCTACGCTACATATGGCCTTATAAAAACAGAAAAAGAGTCTGGCCACAGAAACGCTAGTGGTAAAGAGGAACTAAACAAGGGTGGATCTAAACTGAAGAACTACTTGTGTCATCTCCATTGCATCATGGTGTCATATCTAACGAAAAATATAAAGCATCTATTTTCTGTAGACATTGGTGTTACAGGACACCATGGAACCTACTTGAACCACTTTTGAACTCAATCTCAAGAATATATATTTGAGTGAAAAATGGAAGAACGTAACTTGTATGCAAACAAATCCAGTACAGATCATTGATAGATACCAGAGAAAATCTGCATGTGCACCGAAACTGAACAACCATAAAGACATAAAAAGACAGAATAATAGCTAAAATAAGTAGAGTTCACAGATTCACATATCATGGTGTATTTGCTATTTCCTTTCTTATTTTAGACGCATTTCTCTTTTCTCTAGATTTTAGTAACATGGTCAAATGGCAAATAGGCAACAAGGGCCAATAGCCAATACTATCATTTCAATCAATTAAGTAGTATGGACAGTAATTATCAGGTAAACATGACCACTTACACGACATCTATGGCATGGTGGGGTGCATCAGATTCATCATACAAAGAGCATGGAACATCACCCGAGAAGCTAAAGCATCGTTCATCCACACAACTGTTTCTGGCCGGTGATGAGAACGACATGGACCTCCTGAGTTGCTTGGGATTGGCTGGTTCCTCCTTGCTCCGCTTCTGACGACGGCTTCTGGATCTCGACAATCTTGTGCTGCAGGAACCGGAACTGTCCTTTCCCTCATCTGTCTTTTTATGTCTACTAGTCTTATTATCACTGATCGGTTGCTCATTTCCGTCACCAGGGTTTGCAGCAGGGGACCCAAAGAAAAAGAATCTTCTCATGTTTCAGAAGTGTCGAGGATTCACAGGTTCGTTGATTTGGGATTCCCCCACAAACTAGTCCCTGCATGGGTTGCATATTGTAGTCAGGGAAGAAGTAACCATGAGGCACATTAGATCGTAATTTGCATAGTAGCTGAATAACAAGGCAAGACAACAAATCCTTTGTTCACGAATTATCCGAAAAGTAAACTTAACAGGGGCATAGTTCCCCGTATCCTTGGCAAGGAATTGAACTCCAAACCGAAGCGCGTACATGCTCATATCTACTTCTCAGTAGGTCTATCTAATAGGAAATCAGTCAAACAGGCTACGCGCAAGGCCACATGACACCAGAAAAGGCAACAACAATACTTGGATCCTCGATCCCAGGGGCACCGAACCGCCCAAAGACCCAACCCCTCTCATTCCATAACCAGGAAGGAGCCCGAACGGAAATTCGCCTCGCAAAACCTCGATCCTCGATCCCGGAGCCGCCGCCGACACACGGACGCCCTTCCGATCCTGCACGCCCCAGCGCATCGATCGCCCAAAACCCGACGCGGAATTCCGAACCACTCCGCAGCAACTCGTACCGAAACTAAACCCCAGCGATAATTGGATTGCCAGATCGAGTAGAGGAGGAGGAGGGCAAACCTGCGAGAATCTCCGGCGAGGCGAATCAAGTGGAATGGAGCCGGCGGCAGGGCGAAGGCGAGTGGAGTCGGCGGCCGCGGCAGGGCGGTGTGGGATATGGCTGGCCGATGGGGTAGCAACGGTCGGGAGGGCAGAGGAGAGGAGCATTTGATTAGCGCACGCACACTAATTGCGATTAAACAGCTGCCCCTCTGCTGCTTTGGTTTTTTTTTTTTTTTTTTTTTGGGGGGGGGGGGGGGGGGGGGGTGTATCTCCTGTTTTTTTTTTTGTGGGAGGAGAAAAGGAAGGAAAAGAAAGGAGAAGGGGGGGAC
>Ga0182004_10004759_pt1 | contig 10990 bp, 13 predicted proteins | sample Sormic07211540_1_FD_120479 | JGI IMG/M metagenome (GOLD analysis project Ga0182004, IMG submission 120479) | Endophyte microbial communities from Sorghum bicolor roots, Mead, Nebraska, USA - 072115-40_1 MetaG | ecosystem: Host-associated > Plants > Roots > Unclassified | place: USA: Nebraska...
ATCTAGATCTACTCTAGTTTAGAGAAGAGAGGAGAGCTCTCATCTCTAAACCCTAGCTTTTGCTCTGTCTATGAATAATGAATAATGATCAAGGGGTGCCTCCTCCAGGGGCCAGGGGGTCTGATTTTATAGTCCCTTCAAGTGAACCTAGGCCGTCGGATCAAACCGACATTGATTGAACGGTTATTCTTGATCCTTTAGGTCGGTGGAGCATAATCCGCAAGATTGAGCGTGATTGGTCGAAAAAGGTGGGCGGGCGCCCTAAGGACTTGGGCGGGCGCCGTGTCCCTGACTCCGTTCGGTCTCTGCTTCCTTCCCGTGGCTTCTGGAGTCTTCTAGATGTAAGATAATTGCACGGCACGTTAATATCTCTATGTAATCCTAACGTGTGGGCCTTTCTTCCGTATTTCCTGATAACCCCCTGCAGAAATAGACAAACACCAAAACTCATGGAATTCTGTCAGATAAAACCCTAAGTTTAGATGTTTATTTCATTTGGATCCTTTTCTTTGTTTATTTGATAATTAAATTTGATACTTAAGGACCGTCAACAGTTGCCAAGGTGGACACATGCATATGATTTATTGTAATTAAATAAGTATCGGTAATAAGTATAGTCCCAAGTTATACTTGCCTTGATCAAAGCTCTCCTAAGACTGCTGCTGGTCATGAAAAACTTGGTCTTGCTCACCAACGCACGACTCACCGTCTATACTCGATCATCAACCAACAACACGCATTCCAATAGAGACAATCATACACAAAGCAAAAAAGCTATAATTAGAACAATACACCAATAGTGGTAAAATAAATATAAAAGTTTATAAAAACGTTCTACGTAGCACTACAATCACATAAACTAAAGATCACGAAAGTCAGAATTAAAACATAGAAGTTATGAATTTTCTAAGATTTCCTACAGAAGAATAATTAATTAAATCATACCACAAAATTAAAAAGTTGAAAAGTGGTGAAATAGTAATACTACCCTATAGATCTCGACGAGACGAATCTAACGCAATTTGAATGGACAACATCAGAGTTAAAAATGAGCATTTTATAATTGTTATAAAATCAATGTCATTTTTGTAATTACTAGAAAACGTATTTTGAATGAACCAATGCAGAATACGCTTTCGAAACCGAAAAGCGTAAACCAGCGAACACACCAAGGACCACGAGTTCGAATAATAAAGAAACCAGGGACTCTTTAGCAAAGTTGACACCGAAGGGGTAAGTTCTTTTTAGGGCCGTTGATCTTGATCTAGAGAGTCACGGTTTGTTCTAGGGGAAGCAGCGGTGGGCCGGCCATCTCCCAGGAGTCTGGCGTGGAGGCGCCATGGACGGACTTCGTCGGAGCTCACTGTTCTTGGGTCTCGAGCACGAAAATAAGAAACAAAACCACCAGGCGGTGGAGAAACTTACGCTGAACTCACCTAGGCTCTTAGACCCGGTAGATAGGGAGTAGCAATTGGGCACGGAGGCACCAGATGGCTCCAAGCTCGGAAAGATCACGAATTTGATGAAAACGGTGGCTAGGGTTCAACTCGGCGTTGAGATGCTAAAAAAGAGCTGAGGGGATGTTGCCAAAGCTTTATAGGCACTAGTTGGGCTCAATCCCGCGAGATCCCAGCAAACCCGGATTTCCTACCGTGTCCTTCTCGACCACGGTGAGAGGAAAGGGGAAGATGCTGCCCGGTGGGGTCCAGATCTCGGTGAAAGAAGGACAGGGCCCGAGTGGTGATTGAAAGAAAAGGAGATGGGAGGGAGGTGCGTGCGGGCCAAGCGAGACTAGTCGGTCCTAGGCCGGCTCGGGCTGAGGCCACGTGAGGAGGGGGGAAAGCCAGGCCTCAGCCTCGTTCCAGGGGCGACTTTCTTCTTTTTTTTAATTTCATTTTCCAAAAGCTTTTTGCAAAAATAATTTTGAATGAGAATAAATTAAACCCCAAAGAAATCAGCACAAAAATAATTATGCTCTAGCATGATGCAAAAACATGTTCCTAACTTATAATAAATTTTAATTTCAACAAAAAATATTTATTTGCTATAATGCTCACAAAATACTTAAATAAATCCAATTAAATACTACTAATTGAAAATCAAATTTTGGGTGTTACAAATTCTACCCCCTTAAAAGAATGTCGTCCTCGAGATTGAGCAGTGCTTACTCAAATAACTGTGGATATGGTTTTCTCATATCATCCTCTCTTTCCCATGTTGCCTCTGCTTCTTAATACCAATTCCATTGCACTTTGCACAATCTAATGACCCCACTTCTAGTGACTCTCTCCGTTGTTTCCAAAATATTAATCGGATACTCTTCATATGTGAGATCACCTTTAACGGAAAGCTCTTCTAACGGTATTTGTTTCTCAGGTGTACGCAAACACTTCCTAAGTTGCGACACATGGAACACATCGTGCACACCAGATAAACTTTTAGGCAATTCTAACTGATAAGCCACTTCTCCACACCTTTGCAAAACTTTAAATGGACCAACATATCTTGGAGCTAGCTTTCCTTTCATATTAAACCTCTTTACACTTCTCATAGGTGACACTTTCAGATAGACATAATCACCTTCTTCAAAAGCCAATTCTCCTCTACGTGTATCTGCATAACATTTCTAACGAGACTGGGCAACTCTCAAGTTATCCCAATTAATCCGCACTTGTTGTTCTACATGTCTAAGCACATATGTCCCAAACACTTGGGTTTCTCCTGTCTGATTCCAAAACAAAGGTGTTCTACACTTACGACCATACAATGCTTCAAATGGTGCCATCTTAAGACTCTGCTGATAACTGTTGTTGTATGAGAACTCTACATATGGTAGACTCTTATCCCAACTAGTCCCATACTGCAATGCACAAGCCCTCAACATATCTTCTAGTATCTGATTGATCCTCTCAGTCTACCCATCTGTCTGAGGATGGTATGCCGTACCAAAATTCAATTTTGTTCCCAATAAACTATGCACTGTCTTCCAAAAATAAGATGTGAATTGAGTACCCCTATCAAACACAATTTTCTTAGGGACCCCATGCAAACACACTATCTTCTCCATATACAATTCAACCAATTGCGGTCCACTATAGTTAGTCTTAACTGGTATAAACTGAGCAACTTTAGTTAATCGGTCCACTATTACCCAAATTGAATCATACCCACTCTATGTACGTGACAAACCCACTATGAAATCCATACCTACTTCTTCCCACTTCCATTTAGGAATCTTCATTGGTTGCAACAATCTAGCTGGCCTCTGATGTTCAGCTTTCACTCGCTGGCAAGTATCACACACAACAACATACTCAGCTACATCCCTCTTTAAGCTATACCACCAATACTTCTACTTCAGAACTAGATACATCTTAGTACTACCAGGATGAATAGAATAAGCTAATTCATGAGCCTCTCATAGAATCATATCACGAATAGCCTTCACTTTAGGAACACATATCCTTTTCCCAAACCAAAGTGTACCATTGTCATCTATTCTGAATCCTGGTGCTTTTCCTAGTACCACATTCTATTCTATCTTCTTTAGTTTCACATCTATTGGCGGTCGTTAAGTACCAAATATAACCATCAACTATTGCATAATTTAATATAAAATAAATCACAAAGCATAGTTTTGTAGGTTTTGATTCTAACGAGTTCTATGAGTTTTGATGTTCTCACTTGTTTTGTAGGAATATGCAATTTTCCATCAAATAAAAGTGTGTCAAATGATGATTTGGACTACACCATTGTGATAGGCTCATCGAGACGATCACAACAAACATATCATTTGCTATATTTGGTGTCTGGAGTTACAAATAAAGGAGAATTACCACTAATGGGCCCCACGCCCAAGCAAGGCCCATGACGTGAGAAGAGGCTCATATAGCATGATAGAGGCCCAAGAGAGGCGCCCCAAGCTGCTCCCTTGAGTGGGCTCACATGAGGGATGATTGGAAGGCCCAAGTTGATATATAATAGCCCAACAGAGCAAACGGTGGAAGAATTAGTCCCACATCATCTGTCCAGAAGAGGTGGGAGGCTTTTCTAGGCTATAAATAAAGGGGCAGACCCCCCCTCCCTGGGGCATTAAGTCATTTGGAGATCAATCCATCAAGAGCCTTCTCTAGTTCATCAGAGCCTCTCTAGTTCATAGCTTTAGCCTAGTTAGATTAGAAGTAGAAGAGTTCTAGTTCTTGAGTGGGATCCGGAGCCCCTGGCGTCTGCCTAGAGCGCGGAGTTTGGTATTGTTCTAGTACTTTGCTCTTATTGTATTCAATATTATGATTCAGGCAACATTGTTATTAATCTCTTATGTATTCTTAATTGCAATAGTCATTGTCTACTTTGATTATATGTCAAGGATAGTTGGTTTGATCTTATTGAATTCATATAATTGCTCGTATAGCGTTTACCTAATTGATCGTTAGATGGTAGACAATATGTAGACATGGTGTCTAGATATCTTGTTTATTTGCGAGTGCACCCTGACGTGTCGGGACATGTGGTAGTCCGCGCAGGTGACAGCTGCGCTGGTTCCTCTATAGTCCACCATCTGTACGTAGGACTAGCATGGGCACGGTCACGAAGGAGGTGACCCTTGTGTCTTAATATCCTCATTAGTTGATGCCTCTTTACATGTGATCATGATGTAGATTAACTTAACAATGATTGCTAGATGCAGTTGCACTAATTAGAGTTATTCATTGATGTAGTTATTGAATTACCTTAGTATTTATTCCTAAGTTTATCCATTGGCTAGCTATTAATATGACTAGAAGAGCTCTGATATTTATCTATTTATGATGACTGATCATTATTTATCTTATATCTTTTGTCACGTGAGTTATCCTTATTATGAGTAGGATTCTAGTTATGGTTTACCGTTCACATCAATAGTATAAGTTATAGTTTTAAGTCCTACACATAGACCTTCCCAGTGGTATAAATATAAATCAACAACCTAGTAGAACTCCCTAGGTAAAATGCTACAATGGTTTAATTATCTGTTTACTTGCAGAACCTATTTAGTTTATATCATATCTTTTATCTCTACCTAGTCATATTGAATACATGTAAACCTATAGTTATTCCTTAGTACAATAATTGAGGATGCCAACTTAATTCATGCTTAGGAATGTTAGTAATAAATGAGTGGCTAGTTGCTAATGACAAGTTAATTTAATACCAAGCATTTTTGGCGCTCTTGCTAGAGGTAGGGTTTATCTCTATTTTTAGTAATGATGTTAGAAGTGTCAACATTATCCTCTAACTGTCCTTTCAATAATCCTTCTCTAAAGTAGGAGTCACCTCTACTTCCATAGCATTAACTACAATTCCTAGGTTCAAATATGCAAATTCAGCACACAACTCCACAGACTCAGTTGTCGCCTGAAGCTCATTAGCATATTTCTTCCTGCTAAGTGCATCAGCCATGACGTTTGCCTTTCCAAGATGGTAGTGCACTTCTATATCATAATCCTTTATCAACTCCAACCAATGACGATGTCTCAAATTTAGATCTGTCTGGGTGAAGATATATTTCAAACTCTTATGATCAGTATATATGTCACTCTTATGCCCAATCAAATAGTGTCTCCAAATTTTTAGTGCATGAATCACAGCTGCTAACTCCACATCATGAGTGGGACAAGTCAATTCATGCTTTCTTAGCTGTCTAGATGCATATGCTACAACTCTACCTTCTTGCATAAGAACACAACCCAATCCCAGACGAGAAGCATCGTAATAAATGAAGAAACTCTTACCCAAATCTGGCAATACCAACACATGTGCGGTAGCCAATCTCTTCTTCAATTCCTCAAAATCTAGCTTGACACTTATCAGAGCATACCAACTTAGCATTCTTCTTTAACAGAGCAGTCATAGGCTTTGCATGTTTTGAGAATCCTTCAATGAATCTACGATAATAACCAGCTAGACCAAGAAAGCTGCAAATTTCACTTACATCTGTAGGTGGCTTCCAATTCAGCACATCTTTCACCTTACTAGGATCACTACAATACCACCATTAGAGACAACATGGCCAAAAAAAGAAACTTCTTCCAACCAAAACTCACATTTACTACGCTTAGCATACAACTTATGCTCTCTAAGTTTCTGTAAGACCAATCTTAGATGTTCAACATGTTCTTCCTTTGTTTTAGAGAGCACCAATATGTCATCAATAAATACCACTACAAACTTATCAAGATACTCCATAAATACTTTATTCATCATGTACATGAAGTAAGCTGGTGCATTGGTCAAACCAAAAGACATAACTATATACTCATACAACCCAAACCTTGTTGTGAAAGTTGTCTTTGGTATATCTGAATTCCGAATCTTTAATTGATGATAACCAGAATGCAAATCAGTTTTAGAGAACACACAAGCACCTCTTAACTGATCAAATAAGCCATCAATCCTAGGCAAGGGATACTTATTCTTGATAGTGACCTCATGTGACCGATAATCAACACACATTCTCTGACTATTATCCTTCTTATCAACAAAGATAACTGGTGCACCCCATGGTGAAGAACTAGGATGAATGAACACTTTATCTTGCAGTTCCTTTATTTGTTTCTTAAGTTCTTCTAATTCATTAACCCCCATTCTATATGGTCTTTTAGCTATGGGTGCAGTACTAGGTAGTAATTCAATAATAAATTCAATGTCTCCATCAGGTGGCATACCTGGCAATTCATCTGGAAAACATCAAGAAATTCATTCACTACACCTAAGGATCAACATCATCATCCAACTGATTCACTGTAGCTATGGGTGGAGCCTGTACTGCTACATCAACACTGTTTCACTCCCCTTTTGGTGTTGTCACAACAACTACTTTCTATTTGCACTTAATTTCCGTAGTATATTTCTTCATCCAATCCAGACCCAAAATCACATCTATGCCTGAAGTTCTCATAATTATAGGACTAATAGGGAAATCTACCCCCCTTAAAGAAAGACTTGCTGAGGGGCAACAATAAGAAACTGGTATAGTCCCTTCCGGTGAGTTTACTAGCATAGGGGTTTTCATGGCAACTAGTGGAATGCTATGAACTCTAACAAATGCTTGTGAAATAAATGTATGCAAAGCTTCATAATCAAATAAAACTATAGCAGGGATAGAGTTGATGCTAAATGTACCCATCATAATTTCTGGTCCCTCCTGAACTGTCTCTGCAGCCACATGGTTCACCTTTGCCGCATAAGAAGTAGATTTCTGATTATTGTTCTGCTGGTTGAACCTCTCTGGGCAGTCATATGATAGATGTCCTTCCCACCCATAGCGAAAACACCTATTAGGAGTATTGGGAGCACTTTTCTTCATAGGGGTGGCATTCAAATTTCCTGAATGGGGTGTCTACTAACCACTCTATTGTTGATTAGGATTACGCTGCTGGAATGGAGGGCGTTGATTCCTATTCTATGGTTGGTTCTAGAAATGCTGAGGGTGCTTCTTGTGATTCCACTGACTAATTGGTTCCTGGAACCTCTATTGAAAACCCTGCTGAGAATTGAAACGCTGGCGGTTATTGCTACCAGAACCCTGTGCTAGCATCCTCCTCTTCTTATCCTGACCTTTGTGCATGTTATCCAGCACAATAGCACGATTCATAAGAGCTTGAAAGGTAGGGTAGGTGTTTCCAGTCAACTACAACTTGAGTTCATAGTAAAGACCTTTCATGAACAGATGTTGCTTATCAGCATCTTCCCTGACATCATTTAGGGCATAGCGGACCAACTGCTCAAATGTATCATGATACTTAGCCACAGTCATAGAGCCCATTCTGAGAGATCTAAATTCCTCCTACTTAAGCTCCATCATTCCTTCATTGATATGTCATGCTCTAAAATCTCTACAAAATTCCTGCCAAGTGACAGCAGGAGCATGGTCGGGACGAGCAACTTGATAAGACTCCCACCAAGTCTGAGCTGCTCCCTGCAGTTGCCAAGAAGCTTGCATTGTGCTATGTTCAATTGTTTCTCCACAGCACGCAGCCAGTCATCTGCCTCCATAGGGTCTGCAGAGTGAGTAAACACCGGAGGTCTTCCCTTCATAAATTCTCCACACTTATCCCCACATGGACAGGTGGTGGTGGTGGCGGGGGTGCAGGTTGATGCTGGAGGTGTTGCATAAAAGCATGCATCATCTCATTCTGAGTCTGCATGAGCTCTTCCAATTGGAGCATTGGCACCCCCGCAATAGCCTCTACCTCTGCCTCTTACCCTTGCTACCATCTGCATTCCAAGGTACAGAAATAGATCTTAGTAACATCCAACATGATAATTACAAGAGATAATTGAATCTTAATTTTTCTGGACGACATCCAACATTAGCAGTTTGGAAAATCAGTCATATCTCAAGTCCTAGAACTCAAAAGGAGACGTTATGGACATTGTTGGAAAAACAAAGAAATTATCTACAACTTTCGTTTAGATCATATTAACAGATTCTGTTGTTAAATTAGTCAAAACTGAGTATAACCGAAACTGTTCCAGAATTCCAGACTGCGCAGAAACCTCAACTTTGAACAGTTATATCTCACAGATCATAATAGATAATTCTGTTATTCTTGCGGCATTGGAAAGATATGGAAGTCTAATTGTTCCCAGAAAAATTTGATAAACTTTTCATGAACAGAAATTGAAATATACTAGAATCATTGCAGACTGCTCTAGAAATCAGCAAGGGACAGAAACATAATACGACCCAAACCATCTATTTATTCATGTTCTTACTTAAGGTTCTTAACTAAGGAACTTGTAGACATGCCCAAAAAGTTCCAGCACTCATTGCAAAAATCCAAATCACACATTATCATATTAACAAATTCAGCAAACACACCAAGTTCACACCACACTAGAAAACGACTCGACTTGACTCACGATACTACTAATATTCCTATTACATGTGGGTTTCCTATTCCTCGGGAGCGGCATCCTTCAAGATGGGTCCTGAACAAAACCTCTCATGGAGCTTGGGACGGCCTAGCTCTGCTCGAAGATCATCCGCTTCCCTTCGCTCCTGCTCCAGGAGTTCTCTCTCATGGCGCAGTTCATCCTCCAAGCCAATCACCTTAAAGATTAGTTCGGAGGTCAGCAATACTTGTGCTTTAAGCTTTGGTACTGTTGCATCAGGAACCTCTATGGTCCAAACCATTTCCTCTGGCACGTAGTGAGGGAAAATGGTATGTTGCATCATACTGTGCCTCCTCAAAGCGTCTGCCACAATAATAGACCAATGCTTCGTAAGCTGCATCAGCCATACTATCCTTTGTAGTAGCCCGGCTGACTCGGGAGAGGTGTTTTGACTCCACCCTGTGGATCTTCATGGTAGCATCTAGCGACTTGATTGTCAGCTCTGTGTCCCAATGTGATCTCCTCAGGGGATGCCTGTGCTCTGTGCGCAATAGTCTAGTTTGGCTTGCAAATCTAGATAGTAGCGATTTAATGCCAGCACCAATAGTTCATGGAAGAAAGCCTTGGGGTCTGACTCTGGAAACCAGACCACTGTGGTCCAACCTATCTGTGTATTAGCTATTTGAGTAGGCTGGGGTGGGGGTTGGTCCTGCATCTCTTCATCCTCAGGCACATCTTCATCTGCCAGCTCAGGAACCTCCTCCAGATGCTGCCCCTTGGGTTAAACAGGGCACGGTACTCCTCAGCAATCCTATGTGCAGCACCACGGGTACGGGGAGGCATCTACAAGAGTTTTTTAGACATAGATCAGATAGATGCAATAATTTCATAATAGAATAAGGTTGAGAAGCATAAAAATAAAACTTTTAGCAAATAACAAGGCCATAGTGAGAAGCATGAAACAAGTAAAGTAAAGGACCTAAATTTCAACCATTACTAACTAGGCTTGCGTCCTAGAGTCAATAAAGCTTTGATACCAATTTGTCACACTCATATTTCAAGAACAAAATAGGACACTTAAAAGACTCATGTGCACCCTAGAAATAGTCACACACATAAGTAGACAAATCTCAAGAGTATCATCACAATGTTTATTACATAGCGGAACATTAATAATCTCATAGCCTTATACAATAAAAGTAACGGTAATAAATAAACTCTCTCAATGGAAGCACCACACAGGGACAACTGTTGACTGGTTAACTCCAAACCTAGTACTCATATTGATAATCCTCATTCCAATCATCATCATTTGCATAATATGAGGTGTTGGGAAATTGTAAGAGTGAGCACATATCGTATTCAACAAGTATAACCAGGGGTTCATGAGGCTCAATTAGCTAACACTGGTTTAACTGCATTTAGCTTTTATATGTAGATAGCATGTTCATATTTACATAGCAAAAGGTCAAGGTAGCATAAATAATTCCATAACAACATGATTAAATGTAAGCATAATTAATTCAAAGCATAAACGATAATCAAATAAACATAATAACTTAATAAGCGTCATCATTGTTGACGGTCCTTAATGCTCACATTTAACCGTCAATTAATCATGGAAAAGGATCCAAATGCAACTAACACCCAGACATAGGGTTTTATCTGACAAAATTCCATGAGTTTTGGTGTTTGTCTATTTCTGCAGGGGGTTATCAGGAAATACGGAGGAAAGGCCCACACGTCGGGTTTACATAGAGATATTAACGTGCCGCGCAATTTTTCTATCATCTAGAAGACTCCAGAAGCCACGGGAATAAAGCGGAGGCAGAACGGGGCCTGGCTTAGGGCGTCCGCCCTAAGGACTAGGGCGCCCGCCCACCTTCTGTGCCCAATCAGAGTCCTTTCCGGGGATCATGCTCCACCGAGCTAAAGGATCAAGGAAAACCATGTGGTCAATGTCGGTTTGATCCGACGGCCCAGATTCATTTGAAAAGACTATATAAGCAAGGCCCCCTGGCCCCTGGAGAGCATACCTCTTCTACAGAATCAAAGCTAGGGTTTCAATTCTTCATCCAAGTAGAGAGGATCCCTCTAGTTCATCTAGTTCTAG
>Ga0182004_10004760_pt1 | contig 10990 bp, 8 predicted proteins | sample Sormic07211540_1_FD_120479 | JGI IMG/M metagenome (GOLD analysis project Ga0182004, IMG submission 120479) | Endophyte microbial communities from Sorghum bicolor roots, Mead, Nebraska, USA - 072115-40_1 MetaG | ecosystem: Host-associated > Plants > Roots > Unclassified | place: USA: Nebraska...
ACAAACGTGGCACCAGCTAACCAAGCTGAGTGTTACGTTCAGTTGGATTTCACTTTGTCGGTCCGGGATCAGATAGAACGAGAGATGAGATGGGGATACGAAGCAAGGAGACAACGTGGGAGTTAAGACCGCGAAAGCGAACCGTTCTTGTGAGAAGAGCCACAAGATGGAGGAAGACTCCGAGAGGGACCCGTGAACAACACACACCGGGCGCCAAGGGAATTTTCTCGCGTCGGACCCCATGCCAATCAATCCCTGAAAATGGCGCCCGCGAGACCTCCACTCCACACGACCATCTCTCGACCGCACGCTGAGCGCGAGATATAGGTAGCCGCCACGCGCCCATGCCCGGCGGGGTCGAGCGCCCAGCATGGACAGATGCAGAGCACCCGAGGCCAAGCCACCGGATCACGCAGAGGCCGACGACTCCGATGAGCTCGGCGTCTTTGCCGCCGAGCGCTACTTCTACGGAGACGACGCGCTGCTGTGGCCGTGCGAGCGCTCCTCGTCTTCGCTGTCGTCGTCCGCGTTCCGGACGGGGACGCACGAGCACGACCGGTCCGTCCCGACGCCGACGGCCGTCACTAGCTCGTCCGAAGCAAGCTGGAACAGCCGCTCCGCTCTGCTGCCCAATGAGCCGGCCGAGAAGTTGCACGCTGTCGCTGTCGCTGTCGCCGCCGCCGCCACTCCGATCATCGAAGCGAGCCCTTCCGGGGATGAAGGTCAGCGGGGCGGACGCAGGCCCGCTTCGTCGTCTAACCTGCGGCGGTGGCTGCTCGGAGTGGCGGCGTGCGCTTGCGCCGGCGGAGATTCCGAGGAGTCAGTGGGCGCCGACGAACTGGAGACGAGCGAGCGGTTCCCGGAAACAGAGATCCCGGCGGAGGTCACCGCCGCGAGATCGAGTGTGACGCCTGCGAGTGGCAGATGCCTCCTCGAAGGCGACAAAACAACCCTTGCCGGAATGGATGGCCACCGCCGTGCCACCAACAAGGTTGAAGTATCTACGCCAATCTTGCATCACCAAGCAGTAGCCACCTCCGACTCCGACGAGCGGCGGCGGCGCATCAAATCATTGGAAATGTTCCGGCCGGTGCCGGTGGGCGACCGTGGGAGCGCGCTCGGTTCAGCGACGCAAAGCTCTGCTTTTACAATCGTCGCCGGAAACACGGCTCTGGGCGGTGATGGCGACGCGCCGCGCGCGCCCAGCGGCGGCGGAGGGACCCCTGGCGAGGACGACGCGGCTCCGAGCGAGCTTGGGTGCGCGTACCCACCTAGCGAGGCCAGCGTTGTCTGGAGCGTGGTCACCGCGGACGGCGCGGCGTCCGGCAACTTCTCCAGCGCGGCGTCGGGGTACTACTACCACTACTGCTTCAACGACGTCGACGAAGGTGCGATGCGGCGCACCGCTGCCAGGAACACTCGCAAGAGGAGAACCGGAATGCTAATGTGCATGAGCGAGAAGGCAGTCGACGCTGTTGGGCCAGCTCGGTCCGTTCACCGGCAGGAGGTCCAGCCAGCTGCCGTGCCAACGCTGGGAGCTTCTCGCGGCAGCCGGAACGGCCATGGACGTGATTCGCCGCCGGTAGTCAGGTACTCCAGTAGGTTGGATCTGGAGGCACCCGGCCGCCGGTAGAGCACTTGAGCTGTGCTCTGTGGACAGGGCTGCCTGTAAGGGCTAGATGTTTGATTTGGGCAAGTTCTTCGAGGATTGTTTCTTGTGAGAAAAAGAGAACAATCGTGTTCGACATAGTATATTATCTCTTCTTTTTATTTGTTGTTGATCAGAACTAGAATGGCAAATTCATATAGGCAAAATCTAATTGATCTTTCATTCTTGCAGAAAGTATATGTGTGAAGGAAAAACATTTGAAGTGCCGGATAATCAAGATGCTTACATTGGTTTACAAACGAACTTTACACTCCAGAACTGAACTTCCGGATGATCTTTCATTTAAATCCGAAATGTTACAACCGAATTTTCGAAAAATAGCTATCATACGAAGAAATGATAATGAATGAAAAATTGACAATAATATGTTAGGCTGATAATGTTGTTGATAAATATATTTATTTTCTATTTACTCTCTTTTTGTTGCCTTGGGATTATCATCATTGGATGAAAAAGGGATTCTGCTGACCAGAAACACCAACGCAGCACCTATCAAAGCACCTGATACATGAGCAATGTTGTTCACTTGAAACGATTGCCCTGTGATTGTTGTTGCACGTGCTGCTTCCATGACCTATCAGTTAAAGGAAGACTAATCAGATTGTAAACAAGTATTGGCACAGGAATAATAGGTTGATTATGGATGGTGGTGACACATATTTGCAAGGATGACCTAGGGTGACAGGTTACACTTTAGGGGACGTTCGGTTGGCACGGAATCAAGTGCCGAACCAATCCGGCCAGGAATGTTACTCTACGTTATACGGCCAACCATCACCAGGAAGCGTTCTGGCCGGAAATCAGCCTAAACGAACAGGCCATTCCCCTTGGTGTAGTTCAACTACTGATAGATGTGCTTGAAATCATCACTATTATCTTAGTAATTCTAGTACTTGAGTGTCATGCGGATGTGTATGTATCTTGTGCAAGGTTGTTTATTCAAAAATAATAAAGAAAGAGACACATCAGTCAACATTATATTCTTCGTAGTTTAACTAATGTTCCCTGTGGAGGTAGCATGGTGCAAATTTTCCTGGTTTTTCATATATACAGTTATCTTGAACCAGGTTTTGAAACTGTAGTAGATGACTGTTCTCGCTAGTACAGTCATTCCTATCATTCATATCCTCCATGGAATTCTTTTCATACTATCTATTCTATTAGTATTACTATCTTGCCGACAGAGTTAACATAAGCAGGGGAAGCACTGGATATGCCACCCGAAGATGTATTGCATTTTTCATGTACAATATGATGGTGAGAAAATAAAATCATCCATTTGTTACAATTCTGTAATAACATACCCATTCTTTTACTTCAAAATGATTAAGGAAAGCAACAAAACAGTGTCATGAAGGTACCTTGTCAACAACAAATTGTCCCAGGATAAGCACCTCAAGAATCTTTCTCCAATCCCATGACATCTGCCATGACAGTAGAGGCGACGTTAAAGAAACATTGACTGACTCGTTATTACGTAAAAAAATTTCAGAAGGACAAGATTGAATCAATCACCTTAACTAGAACACTAATGGTGAAAAGGCCAAAAACAGCACCAGATGCTCCAAGTGACACAGAGGATGTTGGAAGAACCAACCATGAAATCAAGTTCGCCCCAGCACCAGTCAAAATGTAAGACATCCACAGAGCAAAGTTACCCTCTTCCTCCTCAACAAGTTTTCCTGTATATTTAGATCAGCACTAGGCATCCTTTAACTGAATTATAAGTTCCAAGCAGAGCATTCATTTTTAGCAATCAACTCTCACCAAAGATATACACAAAGAATAAATTGCTTGAAAGATGATTCCTGCAGAAAATCATCGATGACTTAATGAGTAACCAACCTCACAAAAGAAGTAAATGGATGAACTTATAATATATCCATCAGTTGTACTCAACTTTATCAATTAGTAATATATCCAAGCAGCAAGAAATAAATTAAATTAATCTGGAATAGTAAGTCAAACTAACCAATTGGCATGGCAAAATGTTGATGTCACAAACTGGAACCATGTAGGGAATGCATGATACAGGTACAGTGATTTTATTTGTCGTATCTGAAATGCAAGGGAACATAAATAAACAAGTAAATATAAAGTTCAGCACAGGAAAAAATGGTATATTTGCCTATTTTCTTAACATATAAACAAGAAATTTTAAGATATCCCCTTATCAAAGGAAAGAGTGATTACATCAGTCATAATTTTATCATTGCATTGATATAACCACAGTTGGTCTAGGATCTACGACAATTTAACCGATGGGATAATACCATTCTATGGCTGTTGAATAATATATGGCCTAGCCATAAGATCCATAAAAAACAAAACACAATAAGTCAATAATCAAGTAAGGATGGGACAATAATGCCGATGTTATGCATGGAGAAGTGTAGGTCAAATGTTGATTGCCAGAAAATCTCTCTTTTAGCCAAGATTGCCAGAATAATTTGTTTTTTACTTATATGAGATAACTTCATGCTTGTTTGCATCATCATGAATTAAATACATTTATAATACAGACACCAAATAGTCAAATACAAAGCACGCTGTGATATGAACCCTTTTCTATTAAAACAAGTGCAAGATTGATAAATGTATTGAATTATCCAAGAGCAGAAATTAATACTGATGTCCAACAGACTAAAATCCTTATATGTTGACCCAGGGTCAAAAATAGTTGAGCTGAAACCATGATGAAACAAAAAATATAATGTATTCATTTTTCTAGTGACTAAGATTAGTCCGTTAGCTTGAATCTGTAGAATGTAAATCTATACCAGCAAACATATTTGTAGCAGTCAATTTTACAACATGGTTCTAAAATAAATAAAATGAAATGTTCAGCCTGCCACAATGTCTCATCTAACACAAACAAATACTCCAAAAACATCAGCAGCTATCGGTTCAGTTGTGAATAAATTCAAAATTAAAGAAGCAAATCTTGCATATACTCTATTACTCTTATGCATGATGTGTTTGGGAATCAAAATTTATATCACCCTGCTGAATTGGACAACAAAAATTTGCACAGTAATGTCGATCTTTATACAACACAAATTTGCACAGTAATATACATCTTTATGCAAGATGAACATGCATCACAGACGCTTCAAGCTTAGCTTCAGGTAGGCGATTCCAACCATACCTGGAGCAAGTGGTCGGCCACGTAGATGCCGAAATTGAGCAGCAAGATCCAGAAGATGCCATTGGCGCGCCTGCTCCGCGGTTGCTTGTCCCTGGCGATCTCCAGCTCTTCAACCAAACCTGCTCACAGAAACCGAGACCATCTTAGCCAACGAGCTTGTTCAGTTCGTCAAAATTCCTCGCTCAAAATCGACGGGAGAGAAGCGGAGCAGTGCCGGCGCTTCACCTGAACGCTTCGTCGCGTATTGGAGCAGGCCCCGCCGGACGGCGGGTGCCACGCGAACTGCTGAGACGGGGACGAGGTGGCGCCGGGGGAGGGAGGAGAGGAAGGGAGAGGAGAGGGGCTTCAAGAAGGTTCTGGGAGGGGCGGGGAGGAGGAGCAGCTGCTGCTGCGCCATGGCTGAGGTGCCTTTTCCCTTCTCTAGCTTGTTGTGCTGGGTTTTGGGAGGGGAGCAGAGGATTTATGAACGCAAGGGCCCACTTTCAGAGAAAGGTATTGTTCCAACCGTGTGATGCAGGATAAGAATTTTCTTTTGCAGCATGTTCATCCCTTGTGTGATTTTCTATGGTAATGATGTGTAGTACAACTCTGGAAAACTTTGAACTTTTGATTTTGAAGCAACCATGACGTTAGGAATACTCACTTGTCAGGAAAATTAAATAACCTCATTAAAATAACATCAAAATTCAAGTAATATTTAAACCCGCAGATGGTATTGACATGATAATACAATAATACAATAAACTACAAATGTCAGTGAAATTAAATTGTATTCCGAAGTTTTGCTAAAATGAAACGGATAACTGTTGTTTGTCAATATAACTGGTGCAAAAGCCAACAAGAGTACAGAAACCCCTAGCAGTTTGTCAATGACAGTCTTGGAAGGTAATTTAACTTCAGAAAGCAAAGCAGCCGAAACTTTACATCAACCCTATATTCTTCTATTCATATATCTTTAACTGGGGTACCAATCCTCAACCATAGCAATCATGTAGAATTGTAGATGTAGTAAAAGAAAATGAGCCGTCCTTCAATTCTAAGAATCTCCAAATATAAGCTAAATGTGGTACATTTCTATCACTCCTGCGACAAAATTCGTAGCAGAAAGCATATATGTAACAGTGAAAGTCCCTAATCCGTTCTCCAAGCAAAGAATGGAATATCCACGATAACTGCTGCCATGTATTTATTGTTCAAAAAATCCAGGAAAGCAGAACTCCATTACCATTTCAACTTGATGAACAACAGACCACTACATCAGCCACAGTTAGAGCATGCACTGTTGTTTTTTCAGCAAGTAAACAGGTTTACATAGACCACAACAGCAAGAGACAATAACAGGCCATGGCCTGCCCCATGAGTCGTTTAGATCCAGTATCTCGCAAGCCTGTGATACCCCTTCTGTCTTCGACAAAAGCAGTTCAAGGAAATCTTCAGCGTGACATTTATCATGTCTGCCCTCTCACATAAAGTCTTCTTCAAGTTCTTGCAGGGTCTTGCTACCAGAAGCAATTTGCTTGTTGGAAGTCATCTTCTCTTGGACCATTAGACCCTTGTAGCTCCTGATATCAGCCTGCTTCTCTTTCTCAAGCCTTTCCATCTCTTCCCTACGTTTCTGAAACAGAAGAAAAACATAATCCAGTGATCTGTTATTTCAGTATTCTAACTGTCAAAAGTTCATCACTTCAGCTAGCCCTGTTCGTTTGAGCTTATCAGCTTTCTCTCACAACAAATCAGGGAACAGTACTTTCTGCCATGGCTTTTCAGCACAGTGACTACTGTCAAAACACTATGGAGTAACAGATCTGTTACAACCAGTCTGCTGCACATAAATATAATTTGATATGTTCTAGAGAATTTATTACAATAGAATCAACTACATAGATCTTTGGTTTCTCCAAGCAGATCTGTTACAACCAGTTTGCTGCACATAAATATAATTTGATATGCTCTAGAAATAGAAACGATTGCATAGATCTTTGATTTCTACATAATCAGTATATGGCGACACAAGAAAACATGGCTGGTATATAGCATTGGAAATAGCTTACCTTGTCTCTAAGCTGTGCCTTTCTTTCTGCCTTTTCAGCAGCACTAACAGCCTCTCTTTCGGCTGCAGCAAATGATGTCATGATTATCAATTCAATATCCAAGACTAACAAAAAATTACTGGAGGAAAATAACAGGATTGAAGTGCACAATGCGGCAAGCCAACATGTCAAATCCATCATTCAGTGAAAACAATAATCCATCACCCATGCCTTTTATTCATAGACCACACAAATACCCACGTATAGGGAAACATTTCCATGATTCACAAAGTTCTTTTTATTATAATAATATGTTTTTGCGCATCTAAATTCTGCACAACCTACACATGACAATGACATTACATCCTCACTTCCTTTGTGAGGTCAATACTCACTTCAAGAAGCCCAAAAACCAAAATAAAATTAGTTAATCATGTTCATATAGAATGCTGACATAAAAATGACAATGGAAGTACTTTCAAATAAATGTGACATACCCTTCAAGTCAGGTTTCCGTTCCACCTTTGTCTTATTCAGGCGGTTCACAATCTCATTGATCCTCTTTTCTACTTTAATAGTGCGAACCTTCAAAACGAATAAGATACAAGTATTATAATTGAAGCAATTCATCAACTTTAGTCCACGTACTGATAAATATGAGCAATAAAAAATAACGAAAATTAAATAGGTTGGTAGGAGATAAATCCTCGTAATTAAATATAGGAAAAAAATAAGTTGCAATAGCTAGTGACAAATGGTAAGGGAAAGTCATGATACATAGATTTAGGAAGGTAATCTAGTAAATGTTCTTTGAAAAGGTCAGGAAACACAAAAATAAAACCTTTTTAATCCAGACATGACATCGCTAAAACCCAACATGCCATCACCATCTAAATCTGAATTTAAACCACATTCTGGCAAAATTTCTCGTGATTATTTCATGTACATGAGGGACAGAACAAACCTATTGCATCCAACTGCAAGTATTGGATGAACCTAACACCAAATTAATAACAACAAGACACCACTGAACAAACACAAACATGCTGCGCGTACAACTCTAACAGGATCAACTCTTACAAAAAAAAGATCCATTAAAAGATAAGTCGAATAGTTAGCACACTTAGGAATATACAGATTTTAGCTATATACCATCATATTAAACTATTTAAAAAAAGCCAATTGACCAAGCATCAGTATTGAAAAACAGAGTGCAAGACTCAGCAATTACATAATAAACAAGTAAACAACAACATGCAGCATTATACAAGATTGATGATGCATTATATTAATGATCAATACATAGATGTTAATATTGAATTATAGACTTATAGAGCCTCCATGTAAAGTAGCCCTTTGTGACAACATATATGGGAATTATGTTTAACCACTAAGTAATAGTTGTCTCAGTTATATAGTTTTGTTTACTTGCATAGGAGTACAATATAGAAGAAATTATGACAGTGTCTGTGGAGACTGCTCAAGCATTTAGTACAAGCTTGTCATTAGTTGCTGATATTAGAGTTATGCACTGATCATGGTTCATGGATGTATTTATGATTTTATTCAGTGGCAGATGCTGACATATCATCATTGCCTTCTGTGTTAGTAATTATTAGATGTTTATAGTTTGTTCTTTGTCATTGTTGTTAGTTGGTCACGATACGATGTTCTCTTAGTCGAGGTATCATTATGAAACAACTACATAGTATTTGAAAGCTTATCATCCATAGATAGAGAGCAAAACCAATGTTTGTTTCAAAAAGCACTAGTCGCTTGGCATGCGGCTCTGCCTAGCACCTAGACTTTCCTAAGCAGTTTTACTTTTTCCACTCAGCTGGAAGAATGCATTGTTAAATAGACGAAAGATGGCATATTACAACATGGATTGGGCATTATCATTCATCTATGAGTTCCATGGCCACAATTATCTTCCTCTATCTCTGGTTTGTTCTTTGCATGGTTCTTAAGGCAGTAAAGATGAGGCGTGGCGAGCCACCACCTTCCAGACACCAAGGCGTTTAAAGTGTGGAGAGGCGACGCCACACAAATATCTTATCTTAAAACATATACTAGAATTTAGAAGCAAACTATACCTTAATGTTGCCAATTCTTAGCATGTAATACCACATTAAGTAGTGCTGCTAGAGTACTGTAGCTAGGGTGCACAACATAAAGTAGCAAATCTGAAATCTCTCCTCTCTCAGTAGCAACAAATTAGTCTCTAATGATATAATAATAACTTAATTACTAGTGCTGAACTGCAGAACAGAGAACCAGACACACATCCACACAATCATAAGCAGAACTGCAAAACAGAGCAGCTTGAGCATGGGCAGGGATGGAGGGAGGAGTAAGAGCAAAGGAAGGAGCACAGAACAAAGAAAGGAGCAGAGCAAAGGAAGGAGGGGGATGAAAAGCAAACAAGGTGAGAAAAAAAGATAGACCTGTGAGCAGAAGACAGTGGAGGAGTTGCAAATCAAGGAGTAGATGGAAAGGGTCGCGGATAGAGGCAGGCAGGCGGCACCGCTGGGTTCCAGGTGCTCTGCCGCCTTCTTCACTTCCCCCGCTCCCCTCTCATTCCTCCCCTCTCAAATGGAGCGGATTACAGGATGGGGCGCATCCTCGCAAAGGTGTAGACGTGACTCCCTCATGTATCCCACCCGCAACTCCCTCACTTACTGCACAAGCGACCTCCCTTCTCCCGTATACAGCGCCTTTTTGCACATGCTGCAGCCGTCCGACGCCTTGCCACGTGAGGCGATACCATACGGATGGAATCCACGGCAAGCTCAACACCTCGATTCGTAAATCGATCAGACGCCTAGGCAATGCCTTGAGAACCATGGTTATTTCTCCAATTTCATACATAGATAATGTTCTAAGTCACTCTAGTCTAGGTGGAAAAACAACTAAACAAAGTGCTTTGGTGCCATATGAGGCAGTGCAGCTCTACCTACCCCCATAGGCATCATCTATTACCACTTTTTATAATAGAGGGCTAAACATTTCAAATTTAACTCGCGATAGTAAATATGCTACTAAAAGTAATTCAAAGGTTGGCTTAATTACAGAAGCAATACAAAAAACTACAAAGATCAAGGAGCATCCAAAGCTGATTAAAAGAATAATGTCTTATGAAAACTTTGTTATTCTAAAGTTTAAACCAAATTAAATTGCTTGCAAAAATAACAGTAAGGACATTTTTTAAAGTCATAGGCAGATCAAAATACTAGTTCTACGGTAAGGAACCCTATCTGAAGCATATATTACGCACCTTGATCCACAACCATAAAGCACATAAAGTTTGTCAATATATATAAAAATGCATATGCACATAATCCTGCTGTAAAAATAGTGAACAAAAAAGAAGTTGATGAGCTCTCACCAATTTAGGGTTGTGAAAACCAACTTGACCCACATCCATTGAAGGGGTCTTCTTTAAATTGTACCATGGAGTATAAACTACATCAATGTTATTGACTTTATTACCTGCACCAAAATAGAAATCATGACATGTGCCTGACTACAGCTTGTATAATATTACACATTCTTCCAAGAAAAGACAAAGCAAAAATTTGTGACATAATATTGTCTCTTTGTAGTTTGTCCAACCTTGAATGGAATTAGCTTTGACAAGCTGTGCACAGTCTTCCAGCAAACCCTCACTCATGTCATCCATTGTTTGACCTTTATTCAATCTCACATATACATGTGCAGAGGACATCTTATCTACATGAAACCTGCATTCATCAAAACCAGTTTAAGGTAAGAAGCATGACCCTTAATTGTAGAACTTAATGAGGAAATGCAATGGACAAAACGATATGTACAAAAGGTGAACTTAATATAAACAATAGAAAAGCATTGACAATCCGACAATTATACAGACAATTGTCCAGGACAAAACACAGAGAAGAAATGATTTCACGCCACTGGTAACCACTAAGGAGCACTGTTTACTAACGAATCTAGGCACACAAATACACTACTGTATAATGATTAATGAGATGGTCTTTGCCTTGACCACAATGACAGAAATCAGTGCATACTACCAGCAAAAAGATATGATGACAATAGAATGCCAAGAATTTACTAGCTGTTCATTGTTCTGGACCTGATAAAGTAACAATCAAGAAATGT
>Ga0182004_10004761_pt1 | contig 10988 bp, 15 predicted proteins | sample Sormic07211540_1_FD_120479 | JGI IMG/M metagenome (GOLD analysis project Ga0182004, IMG submission 120479) | Endophyte microbial communities from Sorghum bicolor roots, Mead, Nebraska, USA - 072115-40_1 MetaG | ecosystem: Host-associated > Plants > Roots > Unclassified | place: USA: Nebraska...
CGGCAGCGGCTGCCAGCAGTACCAGAACGGCCACTGGCAGGGACGTCCGTCTCTGAGTTCTTCCAATCATGAGGGCAGTGCGCGTGCGTTCGTACGTGCAATGCAATGCAGGGCGGCTCGTTGGCGTGCGATGAGATGAGATGCACGCATTCAATACGGTTCACTCCATTCCTGTGTGTGCGTGTGTGCGCGACTCTATCTCTCTCACACACACAGCAATTCATTTGTATCTTTGTATATCCTGCTTCGATCGATTCTTTCACAATACACGACACATCAGGGCAAATATTACTTGTCAAAACTTGGGGAAGTCAAGTTTTTTTTTTTCATACGATTTGGTTTATAGTACCAAAATTTACCAACGTCTCACATTTGGTTTGTTAAATGTGACAGATGTTTTTGTCCAGCTTTCCATAACTTTTGCTTAGCAAATATTTGCGTGGTAAATTTTTGCAACAAGCCAAACAAGCTTGTAGTTTTCATCTTTGCGCCTGTTTTCACAGCGCATGAATCAAGGTAAAATACTAGCTTCTCCTAGTTTTCTCTCTGTTGAGAAGCTATTTGACCAGACGTTACTTTAAAAACTGCGTTAGCTTCACCGGTGAAATTGTTTTAGGGAACCGAAGCCAAAAAAAAAACTACTTCCTCCATTCTAAATCACAAGACATTTTAGCTTTTTTTTAGCTACGTAGCTTTTATTAATTGTGCACTTATTAGATATACGATATATCTAGATGTATAAAAAACAATGTATATCTAAAAAAAGTCAAAATGTCTTATAATTTAAAACAGAACTGTAGCAAATAGACACTAGGTCTTGATGACTCGTAGCGCATTGAGAGGGTCGGTCTTGCAGATGTTTGTCCATTGCGATTGCGAAAATTGGCTGTCTCAGAATTTCTGACGCCTATCCTCCGTTGCAGGGGCATTCTTCGTTACTGCAGACTTAGCAGTTGCAGCCGGCTTAGGTGGTGTTTGGTTGTGAATGTTAAAGTTTAATAGATATTGTAATATTTTTTGTTGTATTTGGTAAATAGTGTTCAATCATAAATTAATTAGACTCAAAAGATTCGTCTCGCAAATTATTCTACAGCTGTATTTTTAGTTTCATAAATAATTCATAGCATACACGTGTCCAAACATTCGATGTGATAGACAATAAAATTTACCGAGAACCAAACTGGGCCTTAGAATTGTCACTCCATGTCGCCATTCCGCACAAAAGATGTAAAGCTTTTGCAGCTACCAGCTAGCAAGCCATTTCGACTGAGTGTGTGGCGTGGGTTGGTTGGAGCGGTAGTTGCTGGCTCCGTTTGGTATTGGCACTGGTACGTACTGTAAAAATGCTAGCAGGCATATAGTACGTATTTCCACATTTTTACTGCCTTCAAATTCGATCCCAACGTCTCCTACGGGTGAAGGAGGAGACGAGGAAGAATTTATTCGGGCGCGCCTGCACGCGCGATCGGGTTGACAGCTTCCTCCCTCTGTGACCTGACCCGTGTCAGGCAGGCCACAATCACAATCACTGCACCCCCCGTCTTCAAGGCCGTGCACGCGCGCATGTGCGCCTGGATCTACCGCCGCCGCCGGCCTGCCGGGTGCCGGACGGCCTCCGGGACGCGGTAGTTGCAGCTTCGGAACGGAAGGTAACTAACGGCAGGTGAAACTGTGAAAAGTCTCAGAGTTGGATGGTGCACGGTAGCAGTGTGCTTGGACGGTTCTGGTCCAGGCTACAGAAAAGAGAGACTTCTTGAGATGTGAAGGCGTGCGTTTGATTAATTCGCTCCGTGCCGGCGTGCTACGCGTAGCCGGAAACCGGCCCGGGCGAGGACAGCGGTGGTGCTCTCCGGCAGACCGTCCCTCGGCCTCGGGGGTAAGGTGTTCTCTCTTTCCCCCCTCGTCCATCGGTCGTCGGAAGTCCTTAACAACAACCGGCAAGACATTCCAGGATGCCGTGCAAACGAATCGGACCATCGGAACCTCCACGGCTGCCGAAGGTTGCTGGCGCCGGCAAGGTTTCGGAGGACGGAGGCTCTCGCCGTCTCAGACCAACAGCCTAAGCCAAGTCCATGCCATACGATACGAGCAAAGGGACAGGAATACCGAGGAGGAGGAGGGCTTGCTCAATTTCCCAACGGTACTATGATGAACGTGTCACTTTCCAAGCCGACAATATGGTGCAAATGTCGTCGTCAACGTCAAGCACCAGACTACTACTTGCAGTCATGCATGGATGGAAACAGCGGGTGGCTGCTTCCTCTGAACAAAGGCTGGGCGCAATAGGTAGCGCCGCAACCCAAGCCCCGACGGCGTCCCGCGTTCAGACATGCATGCCGCTTCCAACTCGTCGAGCCACCGAGACGCATCATCATCGATGAGGGGACCGAACGACATCATGGCTATCAAGTGCCTTCCTAGTCCCAAACAGAACCCACCAGGATCACAACACCATGATAACATTCAGCTACTCACTCAATACACCCACGGCCGAGAACGAACAAAGCGGCAAAACAATCTGGAACCTTAAGCTGAAAGGAGAGCTCAGCATGATTGGTCAATCACTACACCAGCAGTAGAAAAGTTCAAGCCCCCAATTCTGCAAGTGCAAACAAGACTCAAACTAGAGGGAGGAACGGCGGGGCCTCCAAACAGCAACCCAGCAGCGAAGCTTTAAGCACGGGACACAGGAGAGACGATTACCAGATGATATATGTACAACGCTTTGTGCCGAGGGAAAGCGCGGGAGGGCTTCGCTTGGTTTGCTACGCGTACATTAGGTGGTACGACAAGCGAACCAACTAACCTACCTCACCGAAAGGAGAAACCAAAACTGCAGCGAATAAGAGGGTTCAACTTAGACCACCAGGACGAGCACCATCTATAAATACTAGGGTACTATGGGCTCGTCCAATGCATATATAAAAGAAAAGCATTTAAGCTCCACTAGGAAACCTATGGATACATTGCCTTTTCCTCCCAGTTGTTACTTCAGACGACCTGCCAAAAGAACTACAATCAGGCAAAGAATAATGGAGGACTGATGATGTGTGTTCGGAATTATAATCAAGACTAGGTGCAGCTGCTAGTAAAATGGGTTGCATTACCAGCTGCAAAGGCATTAGCAGTTCTCAGAGTCAAGGGAAGAGGCGGATAGGCTGCCAGGTGTCTCCCTAGCAGTAGAGCCCCTTTCCATTGAATTAGCAAGGCTGTCCTCGGACCTTGAATTCAGGGTGCCCGGATTCATCCTCTGGACCTCCTCCCTTGTGTAGATGAAGATCTTGTGGACCATGTTGCAGAACTCACTGCCCAGTCAAATAGAGGCAAATCAAGATATAGGCTTACATAAATCGACCAAGAAAAACAAGGGGGATATTCAATAGTTACTCACTTCCAGGGATCATCCCCAACCAGCATCATATCACCTTCATTGTCGGTGTACACAACCATCCATTCCTTGTTAGAACCTTTCAGCTCCCCATTGAAGTCAAACATCTCATCCAGCTCAGCAATCAATTCCGTGTAGCCATTGAACTTTGTAAGATCCACAGACCTGCCAAGTGCGATTCCTTGCTTGTGGACCTGAAATGAACAGACATCGTACATGAACCATCATGGTGAGCAGGGTTGATGCTAAAAATAAGTATATTTCGATAAAATGTTCTGCCTAGTGCATACAGCCACAGCATTCAGAATGCAGTTCCAGACAAGGAGTGCATACAGAAACAGCATTCAGATGGTATCTACTATGCAGTTCCAAACAAGGAGTAATATGCAAGTAATGGAGACTTAGTTATGTTCTGCATGTTGCCTTAGGCCAGTCTCAATGAGGGTTTCATCAGGATGTCATGCACATTTATTAGAGCGCCATGTCAGCAAAACTCCACTTTTTGCATGACACGAAGAGGAGAAAGAAAGAAGTAGTTTCACCATGGTGAAACTCCGCCGGCGTTGTTTCCCACGCGGTGAAACGGGATGAAATCCTCACTGATGGCTAAATCGTTTCACCATCTTACATGTGATCCAATCATTTTGCAGTAATTAAATGCTTTGCCCAGCCTAGGAAATGTCAAGGTGAAACTCATGCATTGTGGAGGTTGTTTCATTATTTGTTTCATTGATGTCTTGTCAGCGGATTTGCTTTGGAAACAGTGCATTGAAACATGCCACTGAGACTGGCCTTAGGAAATTTGCAGGCTTTGGAAGTTTGTCTAGCTTTGGAACATTGCAAACAGACATATCAAAGGGTACTACAGAAGCAATCTTTACTAGACATGTCCCTGGCAGAAAACTAAAGAAGAGAATACCCGGAGCACTATTCTTGTAAAAAGAATTTACAGGTAACTAAAATTCCGCCTTCATTCGACAGACTTTGTCAGAGATTAAAGAGAAAACGCTTGCTATAGTAACAAGAAAAACACACCTTCTTGCAGCTCCTAGTTGATCCACCTTGTGATTTGCACTGTGTGCCTCTTGAAACTTGTGAACATTTCTCTGGAACAGGATCTACCTGTGTAGCATCGAGTTGCTTTGGCATCTTAAGTGGATCAGAACATCTGTCTGCTTCAATTGAATCAACCATCCGCCATTCAGCTGCTGCTGGAGTTTGTGGCATCCCATCATAGGCAACACTTGGTGGAGATTTCAAAGGTTCAGATTTGGCTGGGCTATCAAGGTGAATTCCAAAAAGCTTGCATGAATTGCCTTTCATTTTCTGAGCTTCACCATGAGCAAGGACCAAAGGTTGAGGCTTAATCACGCGTGGCTGGACATCGTCCATGCGAGCACCAGGTATCATGTGCCCAAACCATCCAGAAGAGTATTGATCAATGCCATGACCAGGTAGTGCAGCATAAGCTCCATTCCCAAACTTGGTGTTCGTAGCACTCTGAGACAACCCACCAACTTCCTGCATCATTGGATAGCTCTGTCTGTTCAACCCAAAGCCAGTACTTGAAGGCATCATGGACCATGAACCAGGGAATAGATTGTGATTGCCTTGCTGGTCTTGATAATGAGCATTTACGGTGTGCCAGAAATTAGGACGACCGGCAGCAATCTGATCAGGTAAAGAACAGAAACCCTGTGGATTCTGTACATCTTTATTAGGTTGTTGATATCCAGATAACATTTCATTGTATCCTTCAGGTCTGTTCATATGCATCCAACTATCTGAACCCAGCTTCCTCTGCATGCCAATGGTGTTCTTCTCTAGATCAAACCCTGATGGTCGCAGGGCTGACTTATGAGCAGCGTCCAACTCACTGTTATCACCAAAACCACTTTTTGGGGCCGCATTATCCTGGGTCTGCAAGGGCCTTTGCAGGGCATGTTGTTGAGTCTCTAATGTGACCTTCGGAGCAGCTAGAATAGGATAAAACACATGCATTAGTAAAATTACCATACATTCTACTCCCTCCATTCCAAATTATGTCATTTTGGCTTTTCTATATACATAGCTTTTACTATGCACCTAGATACAAGTTGTCTAGATACACAGCAAAAGTTATGTATATCTAAAAAAGGCAGAACAGCTTATATATAACTTGGAATGGAGTACAAGTTTTTGCACGCATGACAAAGCCAAACCTTCTTTTGTTGGAGCTGAAGACTCAGCCAGAGAAGCTACAGCATTAGAGCGAGGCCTCTTGGGCCTGTGTACTGGAAGTGGATTGACAGGGGGAGGGCTGACTGCAGGTTCTATTTGCCAAGGAGAAACCCTTTCAGGACGTGGAATGGAGGAAGCTTCATCCCACCTCACCTGGATAACAAGCACATCACAACAATGTTCACAAAACATGTCATTGATAAAGGTAATACCTTGAGGTAACGCCATTTAGATTCAGCCCATCCAGCTTGTTCAGGATCCACATTTCCAACAATCGTCCCAGTGAACCTAATTGTACAGGAATATAATGTTTCAAGTCAATTTTAACAGAGGAATCAACTATGTGAAGCAGAAAATATCTACTATAGCACCAGAAAATTGCTTACCTTTGCTCTGGAGCCTCTTCACCTTCAAACCTCATTTTAAATCTCATCCCTATAGGGTAATTTCGTTTCAGTGACTCCGTATAGCGATCACAGGGGACAACAAACTCAGCTGGACTTGTCCTGAGAACAGTAATTCAGTAGACAATTATATTAAATGAAACCACAGCATATTAGATCAGAAATAAAATAGCACAAGGCTTAACAGCATTCAGGAATCATCGAGCATTCGAGCATAAAACCTAGAGAAGGTTTAGCACAAACCTAGGTTTGTAGTAGACAGTGAACATGGTCCCAGTGTTAACAGCATGCCATGCAGTAGCAAGAACACCAAGATGCATGCTGTGGCTTGATATTACTGAAGACGGAACATTTGCTTGCTGCCTCATGGCACGCCTGACTCCCACACGCAGCTCCCCATTATCACCTCTGCACACATCATTCAAGAGCATACTTATTATGCAGTAGCAGTAGTAGCAGTAGTAGTAGTAGTGTGTGTGGGGGGGGTGGGGGGGGGGGGGTGTTATACCGAGCAAAAAGTCTGATTAAAAGTTAATCATTGTCACAAAAACATACCTCAGAAAGATGAAGGCATCCCCAGCAACAAGACGCTTTGCACTAACAAAAACACTCCAGCCACTCTGCAAAAGATGCCTTCGGGGTTGACCTGAAGTAACAGAAACATACATGAAATAAAACTCAACAAGGATCCAACAACTCAATTCTAACAATCTACTGTCAAACATGAACTGAGCACAAAATTTTATTGGTTGGCTCAACTCACAAGTCAAAAAGATATGTGATAATAACTACTTGTCCTATACAAAACTAAAGTGTGTAAGATGATGCATTGACTGACAAAACTAAATGGCTATCCTGGCATCATCAAATGCACGCCCATGGAAAGAAACCACAACAAACATGATGGACACAAGTTGGTCCCCACAATGAAGCCAGTGAGGTAAGATAATGCATACACATTGTACCTGGAAGCACATTTAAACCAATTTAAGATCAAGTTAAGGTGTCATTAATGCACACAAGAACTCTGTATACACTGCACAAACAAACAAAAGCTGGCACCATGTCTGCAACTCTTTCATACACGCAAATGAGCAAAGAGGACTACAAGTCCTTGGAATATGATCAAAATCAAATAACAAAGATGTTGAGCGATCACCTCTGAATATGTGACGAAAGCGCCATTCCACACCATGCAGATCCTTGGCCACAAGCTCTTGTGTTGGAGGTTGACGACTCATATCCTGACCATGAAGCCAAAACAAAGATTACCACTGCCACTAAAGCAACAAATAGCAAACCTACAACTGCCGCTGTACTGGCAACATCAAGTCAACGATCCAGCAAGCTAACCAGCGGTGGAAGGCATTCATCTGCATGGCGACGCAGCACCGAGAAACCACCATGTGTGCTGGTGTCAGAGGCTGTCAATGTCTTGCAGAAGGAGTGCACACGTGGCCTTGCAAGTGCAGCAGGAGGTGCAGCAGGCATCTCCTCCTGACTAGAGCCATTCTCCTCTGGCTGCTACATCAGGGCCAGATGTACAAATGGTGCCGGTTTAGACGCTACAGATCAAGATTCAGATGGAGCAAGAATGTGAAAGCTAAAACCATCACTCACCTTCGATTCAGGTAGCAGAGTGAGCTGGGCATAAACCTCATCATTGTCCGGCTCAGCCTGCCCGACAAATTGGCATCAATCAAGCACACATATTGGTTGAAAGGCAGAGGTCACATTTGCAACAAGAGGTGGTGTAATTACCTTCAATTCAACATTCATGACCTCACACAGGATCTTCCATGGGAGATTGTAAAGTTGCATGTGCTGCTCAGCCACCTGGTTGGTCGATGCCTCCACCTGAAATCCACAAGAACGATTTAAGTGACAAATTACTCCACCAAATCACCAGAACTCACAGCCAAGCAGCTGATCACAATTCACAATTGATAAGGATGGAGTCAATAAATTCGCTAAGTGGATGAACAAGGCAGAAGCCCAATGTAATGTCAACCACAGATTGAAATTTCCTACTAAACTGGCAAAAAACTGAGCACAATGGCTCTACATGACTGTTCTATGCAGGTAGCCAGTAGCAAGCAAGGGGTTATTAAGATTTCCATCACATTTCAAGCAAGAAGGTAACAGCAAACACATGATGTGCTTATATTTTTCTAGATAATGAGTGGAGAGCAAGTTATCATCAGTAGTTAAAGCAAGGTATTGTTCTAGATTTTTGCATGCTCAGATCCAAGTATTTGTCGTTGTTAGTTAAAAAATATCAGGTTTGGAATCAATAGACAAATAAATTTTAACTCAACAACATACTAATGTTGCCAATGTTGATCTACTTTTTACTTCTATGCAGGTTGAATACTCTGCTATCATTTTTTATTTGTTCATATCTTAGCATAGGTTGCATGACAGTTCTTTATTACTCTGTTATGTAGGTTTTTCTTCAACTGTAACACTTGTCCCAAGGAGCCAAGATGCTGGCCTAGCGCTGACCTCCCTGCAACTGTGACTGCTGTGAAGAATCTAACTCTAAGGTAGTTTATGTTGACAAAAATGAAAGGTATTCTCCTGGAGAACCCAGCAATCATGGCTTTGTTTACTTTGTCCAGAATGGTGGGAGGTTCATATTGCATCACTACTGTGTCTCATATTGAAGTTTTTCCCTCAGCAATTAAGGACGTGCTGGCCATTACTTCACTTGAGGCGGACCTCTCCAGCATCGAGTCAGGGACCACAGAAATAATTGTGAAGTGGTGTGGAGTTTATAAAATAGCTGACCATTTATTATGCTATAGGAATTTTATCTGCTTTCATCATTCTGCAATTCTTTGTCCATGTAAAACAATAGACAACTCATGTCAATCTTTCTTGTGAGCACAATACTTTATGTTCGTGCTTATATGTAATTGCAACTTATTACTTGTGGCTGTCTTTCGCATAAGATGGCAAACAGTACGGGAACATTTTGTGTTCAACTTATTGGTGTATGATGGGAATTCATAGTGGAATATGATTCATGCATCCGTACCAAAATATTTTAGCCGTATCACAGGCAAACAATTACGAAAGAGAGTTGTTGAGAACTCGTCTTTGTTGCACTTATTTTCACATTGTTATACCTTTTCATTTCGCTGAAATTTGGCTTATACTGATTTGTTGTGAAAGAAAAACACTGTTCAAGTATTGCTGAAGTAATGCTGAATAACACTTGTTACTAAAGAGAGAGTTGTTGAGAACTCGCCCTTCATGCACTTCGCTTTGCTGAAAAAAACAATACTCATTGATTTGAATGTGGCAATGAGTATGTTGTAAAATTTATTTGTCTAATGGTTTTGACCCACTATTTTTCCAAACTCTTATTACGTTGAAAATTTCGAACCTTCCGCACGGGCATCGGCTAGTTTTCCCAAAAGAAAACGTGGTTGAGCAACAGAAGAACTCGGCGATCCACCACAAGAACCAAATTCATCTTAGGAATTAGTGCCTCCGAGCTCTAGTGCGAAAGTAAAGCTTAGATCGCGCTAAGCCACTAACAGGCCTGCCAAATCATGGGGGAAATCATGAACTTACACCAGTACAACTAAATTTAGACGCAGAAGCCTAAAATTTCGGAGCCGACTAAGTAAACCCCGCTTGATTCGCCGGCAGGGCAGTGAACTGCGAACCCACCAAACTGGAGGCACCGCCGCAGGACCCAAAAGTGGACGAGATGGTGCAAAACCCCCTCCATAGTCCCACGAGAACTGCTCTGGCGAACAGAATTGCCCCCATGAGAAGCGGAATTCCGCTGAACCGGCCCACAGAAACACCACCCTGGCTGGTCACCGGAGACGCCACAGCGAAGCCCGGAAACACCCGCGCAAAACGGAAGCTCCGACGCGAAAATCGTGGAGGCGGAAGAGGCGGCCTGAAGAGAGGGTAGTCGAATTGGGGAGCTCACCTGCTCGATATGGCCCTGTGGGAAGTAGTAGACCTTGTCCCCGACCCTGGGCACCGTGACCAGCGGGCCGGCGCAGAGGCTCCAGAGCTCCGTGTACATGCCGTCCTCCGTTCCGCCTCCGCCTCCGCCTGCGAGCGAGGAGAGAGCGAGCACACAGGGCCAGCCAAACCCACGTCAAAACCCGTTCCGAGAACCCAAGCACACGGAGACGCCCGCCACACCAAGAGAGCACGACTCACCTCGCGCCGCGGCAGCGGCATCCCCCTCGCAGACTCCTCCTCCTCCTCCACCCCCTCCCGCCGCCTGGGCCGCGGCCGCCGCCGAAGTCATCCCGAGCACCAGATCATCACATCCGCGGCGCCTCCGCGCGCGCGCTCACCATCCAGTCCCGCGAACCCGCGTCCGAATCGCGCGAATTCCCGGCCGGACCGAGCCCCGCGCCCCGAATTCGCCTCCGATTTCGCCGCGGCCGGCGTCGTTCGTCTTTCCCCCTCCCTCTCTCTCCCTCCTGCTCCGCTCGCTTCACCTCCCCCCAAATTTTTTACTGCTGGGCTCGGGTAGAGAGAGAATGGAGGGCGAGATTTATGAGGGGGCCGAACGCGACGTCACTTCGTCTCCCCCGCGGCGTCGTGGTGGTGGTGGAGTGGTCTCCTCGCCTCTCGCGGTCGCGGGTGCGCCTGTCTTGTCTGTGTGTGAGGAGCTTGGTTGAAGCCGGCGGTGAGGTTACCCGGGTGAGGCGACCGCGAGAAGGGAGGGGGCGCAATTATTTCACTACTCGGGTTGGCGGGCTGGGCTTGGGCCGGGTGGGAGCGGGAGGGGACGAAGGGGGCTCGGGCTGGGTGGGGCTGTCTGGCTCCGGCAGGCAAGGGGTGGGCGCAATAAATATTCGTGTTGGGGCATTGGGGGCGGGTCGGATCCTTTGCTGCCTCCTGCGGAGGAGGGTGTCATCTCTGGCCCCTTTTTTTTAGGCTTTGTTTTTTTTATTCGTGTTGGGGCATTGAGTTTCCAACAAATTTTGCAAAAA
>Ga0182004_10004762_pt1 | contig 10986 bp, 5 predicted proteins | sample Sormic07211540_1_FD_120479 | JGI IMG/M metagenome (GOLD analysis project Ga0182004, IMG submission 120479) | Endophyte microbial communities from Sorghum bicolor roots, Mead, Nebraska, USA - 072115-40_1 MetaG | ecosystem: Host-associated > Plants > Roots > Unclassified | place: USA: Nebraska...
GAGCTACATACTACTTTCACATCACCAAGAAGAGGCAGCATTATTGTGTTCAATTTATGTTGCAAACGGATGTGTAGTATGTAGAATGTGCCGTGCTCCGTAATGTCCGGACTTTCTATGTTTTTGATATTTTAAGTGTCAGTTCACTGTTTTACTTTTATAACTGCAGAGTACCAATAATATTGGATTGCACAAATGTCTCCACCAAACAAGCCTTAAATGATACTTTTGTGCTCAAGCACCAATATGTAGTGTAGTTTCAGGACCGTTATGTTGTGCATGTAAGCCAAGCTACTCCATGTTGTGTGAGCCCATATACTAGTTGCTAGGAGGCTCTTTGTGACAAGCTAATGCAAGCCAATGCACGCTGTGTGACGAAGCAAAATGCATGCAGAGCATCTTCTCATAGATTAAACAGTACATTCAGGATTGAGAAGCATCTGGAGGCCACCACATCAGCTGAGTTCCCGTTCCACTTGCACGCCTCGAGGTGGTCACTGCACACACGCGCCTCCATCCATGTGCAACACACCATCTCCGTCACAAAAGATGGCTTCGAGCGGAGTGGAGCTAGACCCCCATTACTACAAGACAACTGAATAGGCGGCTATAGATGTTCTGCAGAGGTAGCGGTGTCACACTACTACAGTCATTCACTGCAGCTTATTTTGGAACCACCGGTGATATAGAGCACCACTGCCAGTTCATGGCTTCACAACAACTGGCAGTGATATGATGTGCACTATCACTGCCGGTTCGTGGTTTGAACTACCACACCTTTGACTGCTAGTTCATGGTTTCAACCAGTAGTTATCGCTGTTTTACACAAAAAAATTGTAGATTTTGCAAAGATCTGTAGTACAATATGGCATCAAGGGGAGTGTAGCTAGACAGTGCGTTATTGTAAAAGGCATGTCCGTAATCTGCGGTGTGAACTATCAAGGACCTAGACCTGAAGGCTGTAGATTCAGACTTGAGAGACGCGAATGCCAGCCCAAGCTTCTGATCGCAGCACACACACCGTCCACAGTATATGAAAACTGCAAAGCAAGATACCCTAGCTAGCCTCCAGATGACTTGTATATTTTTTTGTCTATTTGAAAAGTGCCAGTTATATGTAAACAACTAATATCCAAAAGTATATAGGACATTATAACTTATAGATATGTTATTGTTATTATTTTTGTGAAAAGTACAGCTTGTTGCGTGGTCACATGGACAATTTGCAGCTGCATTCATCACTTGTTTCAATACATCTAGAAGTCGAAGGTAATACGATTATTGGACGTGCACTGTTATAACTCGTATGAGTACGAAGATGATGTGTCTAGGCCTATCATATTCATATATTAGCATGAAGGGGCATCATGGGTGGTAAAAAAAGATGGCTGCGGAAAATTATTTTCATTAATAATAGGTCTACTAGAAACTTAAATTGCCCGGTCGATCAAAATACTGACAGAAAAATTTGAATACTTATAGAGAGCCTACGATGGGGATCTGACGCATGCAATACTAATGGAGGTTGCCGCTGCTGCCGCCGACGGGCGCGGAGCTTCTCCGGCCATCTCCTGGTGAGAAGAATGTCATTCCAGCCAACAAAATAGGAGAGTGGACTAAGGAGACCACGCTGATTCTTCCTGCCGCTGAGCTTTTTCCTCGTTAGTTCCTCAGTTTTCGTGTCGTGTGCTAGAGCTCGGGTTTTGGGAATGGTGTCTCTCCTCATTCTCCTAGCGATTTGGTGGTCGACCTTCAGAGAAAGGATTGCTCTAGAGGGCAGAGAATGTGTCTGGATGCTCTCCGGTGAAGGTCCTCGAACGGAGTCCTCGTACGTGTAGGTGGGGGGGTGCCTCGGGACAGGGCATATGGAGTCCCGTTCTCCCATGGCGGGCTTGAGGGCTCAGGGGATTCTTTCAGTTGTTTCAGAATTGACGAATGGAGCTTTGTTGAACCCATTGCACAGTAAGGGACATGGCGTCTCCTTCCCTGCACAAGCTACGGAAGCCATGAACTGGCCGACCATTCAGCAGAGCACACAAGCAGAGAAGAAGAGGAGATTAACTATCGCGCCTGGTATTTTGGTTGTTCCTGATACTTTCAGTTCAAGCTATATAAGCCAACCACTGAAGGAGGGATTAAGGGGTTCAATGAACAAATTGTGACTGAAATTAAGCAGCATCTCTTCGCTTCGAAGCTTGATCCTCAACTAGAATAATTAGCAGATGCCTGTGAGAGATTGGAGGATTCCATGAATTGCATGTCATCAATAACATGGGGTTTCCAGGAGGTCCCATGTTGTCCCGCGGTCCCGCCAGCCGTCCGCCCATCTGTCCAGCAGGTCCCCGTGGATTAGCCTTGGTAGCTGTCTGTCTCTTGTTTGTGTATCAGAGAAGGTGCTATCTATGAGATTGCTCTGTTCTTCTTCATCTACTCTGTCCATCCTGCAGAAATTACATGGAAGAACTATAACACTAATTTCACAATTTGTTGGTAAATTTACTTTGATTCTCTAGTTCTGTTCATCATGGATTAACAAAAATGTGCAAGAGCTCTATTTGCCTCATCCATTCTATGATCGGGGTTTTGAGATAAGATCGTGTTGTTGTAAAAGTAATACAGAGAGGAAGATTCTGAGCAAACCCATTGAAGTTTATTTATGTTGCAATTCACTACTCCCAAAGTGATGCACTCTGTTGAAGGAGAGGGACAAACCAATAATGCTTGAAGCAACAGACATATGATCATGAAATGGCTCAAAGGCTTCTTTCTGATAATTTCCCTAAAATCGGAATTCTATAAAATATAATCTCCCTGTAATGGGATAGCGCCATTTATCTTTGTTTTGCACTTACTCGCTTGTATCCCTAGTTTTTGTTGTACCTGAATTATCATTTTCTTAAAAACATAGTTTATTCTCCAAAAATGTGAAAAATAAAGTTTCTAAGCCTTGAAGACTTGGAAGTTTAGCCTGACGATTTCCTTTTCCAGCCAAACGTGACATCAGAAATGGAACCATTACTCTGAAAGCATGGAAAAGTAGTATAGATTATTTAGCTCTCAAAATTGCAGAGCAAGCAGAACGGGAATCAGTAAATTGTGACAAAGAAAGGCTACTTCAAATCAGAGGTTCATCTTTTGTTCGCAATATTAGACCATTGAGACTTTAATAAATTGTAATACAGCCCAATTGCGTGGGATTATCATGGAATCGAAAAAGTTTCAGTCAGCAACTGTACAATTCAGCATGACAAATGGCACTGCATGTGTCAGGGATCATATACAATTTATTATGGAGCTGCGTTGTGCTCAATTTATGTTGCAAATGGATGTGAAGCATTGTGTTCAATTTATGTCACAAATGGATGTGCAGTAGCATACATGACTGATGAGCATGTGTTCATTCTTTACATCTGAACTGTACAGTGTAAATAATAAACTCTTTCTGTTCAAAACTGTATAGTACCCATAATTATTTGTTTCTACGGCAGGCGTGGCCTATATTACATAATGACTTGTACAAGCTCAGCCACCAATATAAATGTGTAGTTTCAGAAACGTTAGCTAGGTTGCAACAATCCAAGGCACTGCATGTTGTGTGAGAGTACCATAACAAGTTGCTACTATGGTATAATATAGGTTATTTGTTGGCCAGGAAATGAGGAAGCAATGCAAATTGCAGCTAAAACATGTCTTCTCTAAAAATTCAATACATTCAGGATTGGGAACCATCAGCAAACCACAATGCCCGAGCTTTTGGTAATCACTATGCATCAGCTCCATCATAGAAGATCACTTCAAGCTGAGTGCAGCTAGACTTTGTGTTACTGTAAAAGGCGCCTAAACGGGTGACAGCTCCACTAAAGGATATAGCCGGCCGTGCGAGATGGACATTGCCTCATAGACATAAACGCTAGCCCTGTAGGCCAACTCTTTATTCTTAGCTCGCACAGCATTCGATTAGGATGTTGATTTCTCACACTGTCCGCTTTGAAAAACTGCAACCCAGATCCTGGCAGCCAGGTGACTTGGGCGACCCAGTCTGGCCAAACCATGCTCATGGGCAGTATGCAAATGGTATACATATTTTTGTCAGTCCAAGAAGCGACATAAATCAAAACAACATCATCCAAAAGTATATCATACTGATACAAAAGTTAAAATTTATAATTATATTATTGTTATAGTGTTTGTTAATTTGAATGTATGATGGAATCTCATTGTCTCGAGTCACTGGCTAGGCTAGAACCCCTCGGTCTTTTTTTACTCTTTTATTTACTAGGGCACATTCCCTGTGTTGCAACCGAGAGTGATCGACAGCTTAGATATTTATTCAACGAGAGTGTTATCTGCTTTAACCTGAATTCTAGTTGATTGGATATTTGATCTCAAATGAAAAATGCACACTATTACTGATCTTTCTATCATATGGGTCATAGTCATTGTCTACATTCCATAAAAAAGGACATTCCCCCTGTTAGACTAGCGCCTATAGGGCCGGCCATGGCCCTTGGCGCCCACGCCTGGTGGCTGGGCTGCCTCTAGGGTATTATAGTAGTTGATCTCTGATTAGGTAAGGAACTTTGTTGATTGGGTGTGTTCTATAATCCTTACATGATCCTTGCCTATATATTGAACCCTGTTTTCCCGAACCATTCACTTTGACCCGCGGTAATGGTGATCATTGAGAACACAATCAAGACCACTAATATGAATTAACAGCAAGCCACACAAAACACCTGGAACACCAACACAGATTTTGCGTGCCCAAAATTTGCAACATTTTCTGTTGTTATATTGCAATTTATTGGAGTGGAAACACAATGAGGTCGAGCGGTTCTCGCGTTGTACTCTTGGCTGCGTCTGGATCAGCACATGACTCATCTCGCTGTGTGCTTTTCTCACGATGGCCAACCACAAACAGAACCATGCCGTTCACATGTGAGAGCTTGTGTGCACACTTGACTGAGCACGTGGGTTTCTGGAACAATTGTAAAGGATGCCCTGGTACATATTTATGAATGATAATTTGGTGTTGCTCCAAAGAAAGGGTGCCCTGCCTCATAGATAATTTTTTTTTTGTGTTGCTCCAAAGAAGGAAAATATGAAGAGTAGCGAGATATATTTTCCTTCAAAAAAGAAAAAAGATGCAAAGCCTTAAAGACTTCGAAGTTTAGGCTGGTGCGCTTGTTCAGGCTAATGAAATCACTCAACTGTATCTTGGAACTAGAACCATTACTCAGAAAGCCTGGAAAGCATTATAAAAGGTTAAGAAATTGACAAAGCAAAACGCGAATCAGTCAATTCTGACAAAGAAAAGGTTACTTCATACCAAAAAAACCTCAACCTGCAGAGGGTAAGACCACCCCGGGCATTCCTGTGATATAGAAAGACATTCTCACACAGGCCAAGAAAACCCCACGAATCCCTGCCCCACCCTGACACAGGGGCAGCGTTGCCCTGTGAGAACCGGGCCGGGCTTTTTTGACCTGTACTTTGGCCATGGGACAGACGAGGGGATTTTTTATTTTAGCCACACCCTGAAATTTGCTCCCACGTGTCGAGCTGGGCCTTTTTGACCTATGCTTTAGCTATAGGACAGACCCCTGCCTTGAAATAGTGACACCGTTGCCCGGTGAGAAACAGGCCAGGCCTTTTTGACCTATGCTTTGGCCATGGGATAGATGAGGACATTTTTTAAACCACAGCCTAAAATTCGCTCCTACCGGCTGGGTCGGGCCTTTTTTGCTTGAGCTTTGACCATGGGACAGACGATGCGATTTTTTAATTTAACCATAGCTTGAAATTCGCTCACACGGGGAGTCGAACCTAGGAAATGTGGACTGCCGCTAAGGCTCTCTAACCAGATAGACTAGGTTCATGTTTTGTCTGCAGAACCCATGTCTCCTAGTTTACTTCTCACAGGGTGATAAGTTCTTTTGTTTGTCATGTTTTTTCGTTCTGAACTTTCTGCAAACTCTGTAGTTTCCATTTTGGTTAATGGAAATGGGACATGCCTCGTGTCAAGAAAATGTTTTCTTCACAGTAACAAATTCTGGAGACTTTAAAAGCTTAAAGAGTCATTCCAACTTTGTGCGATCGTCATGGAATCAAATAAGTTGCTGGCAGCAAGTACTGAAGTTTGCATCTGTACCGATAACAAACGAAGATTGTCAGGAGTGAAGTGAGAGCAGTAGGCAGCTGCATGATGTAGTTATGCAGCTGCCTACTGCTCTCAGTTCACCGACTAGAAGCAGCAGTGTGTTTTATTTGTGTCAAAAATGGATATGTGCAGGAGTGATGAGTATGTGCTCCCTGATGTCTGGAATATAACATACAGTACCCATTATAACTTCTATATACATTATTGGTCCAGACCAAACAAGCCGATAAAATAAGACTTGTACAAGCTCAAGTACCAATATATATGTAGCGTAGTTTCAATATCCTTATAGGTTGTGACAAACGAAGGCACTTCACATTTGGTGAGAGCCTATAGAGGAGCTGTGTTGCTACTATGCTAGTAGGTTTTTTCTTGGCCAGGTGATTATGAAGCAATGTGCAACAATTGCATCTTCCCTATAAAATCAATAGATTTAGGATTGAGAAGTATCAGGAACACATGACGACTGAATTTCTTTTCCATTTGTATGGCTTGTGGTGGTCAAGGCGCAGTGGCTTCTGTATGCACCGGCTCCATTGCAAAAATATGCTTCACACTAAGTGCAGCAAGAATTTGCATTGTTGACAAAGGCACCAGAATTTAGAGTCCAACTATCAACCACCTCACTTGCCATGCGCGATGACCGGTGATTCAGATACACGGATGGCAGGCCAAGTCTTGATTCTAACTTCTTACGCCTTTTGATTCAATTGGTTATTGCTCACCATCCAAAGTGAAAACTGTAAGTCAGATTGTCGCTGCATGTTGACTTGGTCAATCGAACCGGCTAAACCAGGTTCACCGGGGGTTGTATGCAAATGGTATAGGCAAAAAGAATCATACAAAAATTGGACCAATGTAAAAAAATCTATCATATATATTAAATTTAAAATTTATTGCTATATTATTGTTACAATTTGTGTTAATTTAAAAGTGAGAGGTAACCACATTGCTTCTGTACCACGGGTAGCTAGGATAGTACCACATTACTCTTTTATTTATTCAACAATTGCATTATATGTTTAATAAATTTTGAACTGTCACCCGACACATGTTGTTTTAACTTGTATGAGTACAGATAGTCCATCTACATTCAAGACAGGAAGGGACATAAGAGTTTTATGGGAAGTAAAAAAAGACAGATGGAAAAATGATTCTCTCTCTTTAATATTAGATATAGATATAAGTAACACCATTGCTGTTACTTGTAGGTGCTTGCTAGTCAACATTTTTCCTGCACCAGAGGGTGGCTCCACGAGTACACCAGGGTGCCATGCTCCATGATTTGGGCACTACAAAATACTGTGGCACCTTCAAATTGTAATTCGTTCTACTTTATTTTGATACATAGGTTTTGCTTTGTACCTAGATATACATATGTCAATACATAACGGGCCTTGTTTAGTTTCCCACTCAAAAACTTTTCAACCCATCACATCGAATCTTTGGACATATGCATGGAGCATTAAATATTGATGAAAATAAAAACTAATTGCACAGTTTGTCCGTAAATCGTGAGGCGAACCATTTAATCCCAATTAGTCCATGATTGGACACTAATTGCCAAGTAAAACGAAAATTCTACAGTAGACAAATCCAAAAACTTTTCGCAACTAAACAAGTCCTCAAAGTTAAGAATCAAAAAAATTGAGGCCAGTTCTTTTTCTTTTCTTTATTTTTTTTGTTGTTGCTCTCTATTATTATCCAATTGTTTCTTAATAACAATAGAGTTATCCAATTGTAAGTCTATTATTAATTTGATTCATGCTTATTAATGTCTTATTGCATTAAAAGTGACTTATGTTTATAATTTCAATCTTTATAAATAAGTGCTAACATAATAAATAACAACTTAAAGGTTTCTTAATTATAGTTGTTTAGTTAAACATGAAATATGTAACTGATATGATTAATGTTTATCCTCTGTCTTTTAATTTATTAACAACAACTTAAGCTATAACACTAGTATTTCAAAAATAAATGTTAATATGATTAATTGCTACTCAAGTTCATTTTAATCCATAATTATTTAGTTTAAACGCATTGTATGTATTAAACACCATTAAGTACTGTCACATGTTTATATTATTTTCTTTTGCAAAGATATAGTTTCACTTGTATAATAAATTATGTGATAATATTTATAAAGATAAATTATGATTAGCTTCACCTCGGTTTATAAATTTAAATATGATTTATATAATCTGAATTATTATGCTTCTTATAGTTTTACGAGTTAAAATAAAACAAGCATGGAGGTTTTTCTTTTATAATATGAAATAATAAAATAATATAGAACTCCCTAAAGTTGTTTTTTTAACCGTAGACTTGCTCTTGGTGTTTTTTTGCGCTCTCATGGCCATAGCAGGAAGTTCTCTTTTAGTATGTTGCTTAATGTTATGTGGTATATTATTCTTAGTTGCTTTTTTTATTGCTTGTATGTTGGCCTATGCGTGGTGCTTGCTACGAGTAGAAAGAGGACTGTATGTCGGCGTTGGGGGACAGAAGCTACAAAATAGAAGACCGAAGGATTTCTATGAGCATTTGACCTTGAGTGGAAAGCATGTATTTAAGGCAACTATAAGTTGGGATTATTCTTGTTACCTATACACTTTTAATACATATATCATATGCATGTGTCCACCTTGATGACCTTAGTGAAATCATAGATGTTTGATATCCTGAATACCTTGATACTTTTTGGATATGCATTGAGGTAGTATTTGCTAACGTTGAATTTATGACCATGATCTTATAACAGGAATATTTTAATATGCAATAAACACTAAAAGATGTTTTGTAGCAACATTAACATAAAAGGTGAAAAGAGCTCTGGCTTTTGCTAGTTCATCTTGACCCTCCATAAGGACTTATCCCTTGGCAAAAGCTGGGACAATTCGTACAACTATAAGTGCTCAGTATGAAAACCTTTTTCTAGCTTGTTAGCAGTTATCTTCAATGACGTAAGAATGGCTTGACACGTTGGGTATAGTGCGGCCTCTATCCCTGTGTATAGGCTACGCGTTATGTGCCATGGAAGAGGGGTTCTATATTTGTCTGCCGAGTGAATCTAATGGCCCTAACTTGTTAGATGAAACTTTTAAAAGGCTTCATAGTGAAACATGTCCACCTCCCTAGGAAGAGGGTTAAGATATTACCTACCTTGGGCGAAAGGTTAAATGACGACTCATAATGAAAGTGTACACCTCTGCACAGAGTTTAACAATCTGGTATACTAGTCGTGCCCTTGGTTATAGGCAGCCCCGAAAACTGACGGAATAGATGGACATAGATAAATTAATGATGATGAATGAAGACTACTTATGTTGTTTATGTATTATTCTTTATTCATGTATACATTGATCATGTGGTTATGGGATGAGATACTACCTTGAATGCTAATTAATGCTGAATATGATATATACTTAAAAAGCTAAATGCAGTCAAACCAGTGTCAGCTATTTGAGCCTCATAAACCCTTGTTATACTTGTTGAGTAAGAAATGTGCTCACCCTTGCTATATTTCGTCCCTCCAGTCTACTAGTAAGAGTTGATCACAAGAGTGATGGAGTCACGAAGGACGCTCTCCGTTTGTCAAAAGTTCTTGCATACGCAGCCCCCAGTCAGTCGTACCTATGAAGATTAAGCCTAAAGACTAGTTTACTGTTCTGTGATACTCTGATGCAAGTGTTAAATATGTTTCCGCTACATAACATTGTTTCTTATATTGTTTCTTTTGTTGTTGTATGTGTGGACTTCCTGGATACACATATAGCTAGTCCGGTTTTATTCTTTAAAACCGGGTATGACATTGTTGATATTCATGAGTAGATGCCAATCATTATAGTTGGTCTTAGACAGCATTGAGTAGTTCAACTATGCATTTGCCTCGTTGTTCCCACTGCTACTCGAGCTATGGCCACAAGAAAGGAGGTGCGCACACTGGCAATACTTCCATAGGAGAGGTAATGCGGTGTCCTCACGGCATGGATACGCCCCTTTCAATAGTAGTGTCATGTGTCCAAGCTTTAAACCGTGCTCTAATGCCAATTTTTAGCATCCTAGTGATGGTTATCAGTGCGAACCCAATGCAAGCAAGGGCACTAACATGAACTAATAGGAAGTCATACAAACACCTGGAACACATAAAAGATTGTGTCACCAAAACTTGCAACATTTTCTGTTGTTGTATTGCAATTTATTGTAATGGAAATACAATGTGTTTGATCTGTTCTCACGCTGTGCTCTTGGCTGTGTCCTGATTAGCACATGACTTGGCTCCCTGTGAGCTATTCTTGCAATGGCCAACCACTAATGGAACCAAAGGTGTACACATGTGAGAGCTCATGTGCATACATGACTGAGGTGTAGACACAACCTGGCTAACAGCGTGTGAGATGACTGATTACTGAGGCCTTGTTATCACTGCTGTCCATTGAGCTGAAGCCAGAATCGAGGGTAGCATCTGGATGATGATGGTGACAAAGAAGAGGAGCCACAAAATGGCTAGAAACTAGGTAATGAAAGCTCAAATCAAAATTATAATAGTAACCTCTCCTCATCTGTGGCGACGTTACAGGAGGAAGAGGAGAAGGGGAACCAAGGGTGGTGGGATGACAGAAAGAGAAACGACCTCTGGACTCCACCCAAAGTTGTCACTGACATTGGTGGAATATAAGAGACGGCGGTGCCCTGCTGGTATATATTTCTTTTTTAGATAAAGGATAGTTCATACCCGGCTTCATCTACCAACAGGTAGAATCAGATCCATTATTACAAAGTTTAGCCCATAGGCCAGCATATGAGCCATAAAGTGATCTTAAAAC
>Ga0182004_10004763_pt1 | contig 10983 bp, 13 predicted proteins | sample Sormic07211540_1_FD_120479 | JGI IMG/M metagenome (GOLD analysis project Ga0182004, IMG submission 120479) | Endophyte microbial communities from Sorghum bicolor roots, Mead, Nebraska, USA - 072115-40_1 MetaG | ecosystem: Host-associated > Plants > Roots > Unclassified | place: USA: Nebraska...
ACACAGTTTGACTGTAAATCACGAGACGAATCTTTTGACTCTAGTTAGTCTATGATTGGATAATATTTACCACAAACAAACAAAAATGCTACAGTTCCGAAAACTTTTCAGTTTTCGGAACTAAACAAGGCCTCAGTGGAGGTGTTGACTGCAAAAAGCTACTGACAAGTGCAGTGAACACTTGAACTCCACCATTGAAGTCGACAAGAGGTAGTGGCGAGGCTAGCCGGCTACTGAGTAGTGAGTACTGACCAACTGACCCATGAGGGTAAGGCTGCGCCTAGATTTGGAGAGCTGGAGGAGTTTGAGTTTGTGATTTTCATGTGTCCAAAGAAAAAGATTGCTAGTACATGCATCCGTGGCGTTCAACGGTGGTTTGGGCCGGAAAAGAACAGTTCGATACATGTTTTCCTTTCGACGCCACTGGCTTTGCATTGGTCTCCCTTTAAAACTAGGTTCAGTACGTAGGTGTGTGCTCCTGAGTCCTGACAGTGGAGTAGCTGAAGCTCTCGGTCTCCGTCATCTTCATTTCTAATTTTGATCATGCTACATTTGGTACGTACTACAACTTTGGCTTTTGAAAAGCATTGATCTTCTTCTGTCGTTAAGGGTTGGGTTGGTAGTTGGAAGCATCTTTGTAGGAGCATAGCAACAAAATTAAACTAGCTAGACTACTCCGCGCAGCATCAGCCATGCACATCTACGATCTATATTTTTTTAGACAAACTATGCCAGGTAATTTGAATATGTAGTTATAATTTTATATCTTTATGTGGACTATGTTTAGATCTACAGATGCTAATAGTTATCTGGCTATTAGCTAACAAATGCTAATTACTCTGTCGGTTTAAAATTACAAGATATTTTGGCTTTTGCTATGTACAGACATACATTATGTCTAGACACATAATAAAAAAATACATCTAGAAAAACCAAACCGTCTTATAATTTAGAATAAAGAGAGTACTATCTAAGAGTAGCTAATTATTAGTAGGGAGATAGATTGGATACACTTTTATATTAGTACATATTAGTAAATTATATTCCTTAGCTAGCTTTTGAAGGGCTTGTTTGGCTGGTTGGCTCAAATAATATTCTCAAATAAATTCTAAAGGCCTACTCACACATGCATGGTATGGTGTGAACTGTAGTCTCACTTTCCTTAACTGCGATGCGTGTATATACTAGGACGAGAAGTCGTCCTCAGAACACACAATTTATCTCATTCTTTTGCCATTGTGCTACATTGCTGCCGTTTTTCTCATCCTGTCACCGACGTGTTATCAGCGCCAAGAGAGCAGATATCTAAAGCCTACGTCTCCTCGTGTCCTTGCATAGGGGTGAAGTTTTTAGAAAGCGTCGTCGCGACTGGTCGTTAACATCTTCTTCCCTCTACTCAGTGTTCGCGGGTCTCCATCGACGGTCCGCTTCATCGTCACCGCTCCCTCTACCCCGTTGTAAGAATATCTATACTTTCTTTGTTGCTCGTTATTCCGTTCCTTGTTACTAGCACTAGAGAATTTAAGTTTGCCTCGGATCATAGTTCTAGTGTTAAATCATACACCTTTAATATATGTTGTTTCCCTTTTCCTCAATTTCGGAATCAACTTATGCGTCACTAAATTGCTATTATTTATAACAATGAGCCTGATCGGCAGAAAAGCGCACCACTTTTAAAAAATTCTAATCGAAATACTGCTATTATTACTATGGCCTTGTTTAGTTCTCAAAATTTTTCAAGATTCCCCGTCACATCGAATCTTGCTTCACATGCATGAAGCATTAAATATAGACGAAAACAAAAACTAATTACGCAGTTTATCTGTAAATCGCGAGACGAATCTTTTGATCCTAGTTAGTCTATGATTGAATAATATTTGCCACAAACAAACGAATGTGCTACAGTAGCGAAATCTAAAAATTTTCCCAAACTAAACGAGGCCTATATTATTAGTGTATACCAGTATTTTTTTAATCTAAGAAGCACCTGCACTCGCTGCCCTGTTTTATTTCTTAAATGCTGTGCATGTCGCATCGAATCCGACGTTGCATGGATGGAAACATTTGCGTCGCCTTGTCGCAGATGGCTAGAGTACAATGACAGCCATCTGAAAGGCGTGGAGCTCGATCGGCTGCGGTACACGGTACAGGACTAGCAGGAACAGTGGCATCTTCCCTCGTCACTGGCCCTGGTCACTGGTCAGTACAATCATCTGAACCGGCACCGATTTCTGGCGAAGAAATTTCCCGTCACATTGAATCTTGTGGCACATGCATGAAATATTAAATATAGACGAAAATAAAAACTAATTACACAGTTTAGCTGTAAATCACGAGACGAATCTTTTGATCTTAGTTTGTCCATGATTGAATAATATTTGTCATAAACAAACGAAAGTGCTACAGTACCGAAAACTTTTCACTTCTCGGAACTAAACAAGGCCTTTCATTGGCCATCATCATATCTACAGTTGCTTGACACTTGACAGGCCACTGTCATGCTCCCAATCCCGGCCGTGCCTTGGCGACACAAGTAACCTCGAGGTGTCAGGGCATGCAGTGTCTGCCCTGCCCTCCTCGTTCAGTTCCAGACGGCAGCGTTTATCTATAGCGACGACGAGCGAGAAAAGTTCGGTGGTGACTCTTGTAAAAAGATAGCACCCGCCTACGTGCGCTTCTCTCCTATCGCGGCGACAGCGAGAGTGGGCAGGGCGCGGCAGATAAAAACCGCAGCAGGTAGCGGTGGAGTTTTCTTTTTTTTTTTAACCCCGTTGGCGACGGCGAATGGCGATGGCGAATGCCACCGGTCGCCATCGCCACCGACCACCGCACGCTCTCGCAGTCGCAGAGGTCAGGCCAGTTTTCCCGGGATCTCCTCTGTTTCTGACGATCCGGACGGGGAAACCGTACCGAACGCGAGGAAGACAGATTCTTTTTCGCATACCGGATCATGCAGCAGAACAGGAGGGCCTCACGGAACCAGAGCCCCCGTCGCCTCTGCAGCCAGACAGCCATGAACGAACCCATTAATGGCTGAGGACACTCACAATGCAGACTCTATCATGGAGTCTAAAGTTATTTATTATCTCGAACAATGTGGACTTGGAGTCTAAATAAGACTTGGAGTCTTATTTTTTCTACTTCTTTCTTCAATAAATATGATGCCACATCAGCAAAATACTATAAATAATATGTAATTAATTGTCTTGGACTCTATAATAGAGTCTTGCATTGGGAGTGCCCTGATAGGCCTAGTGCCTGTGCCGGAGAAGAAAGAACGATGACCTGAAAGAAAACCGCCTCTCGTTTTGGACAAACTGTTGAAATCCCTTTTCACGATCCAGGCGGCTGCCGGTGCCGCCGGGAGACCGGCTGTCGTCAGGGGACGGCGCCTGGCGTGGAGACGTCGGGATCATCCGAGTCATCGGCACCGAAAAATTTGACGGGAACGGCTGGCAGCCTGGCACTGGCACCAGTGGCACGGGGCCGGAGAAGCGAAGCGATGGAGAGCCTCAAACAAACTGCCGACGCGGACGAACGTCAGGGTGGAAACCGATACGGCACCCACCTTTTCTCCGAGCCCTGGCGACGGCGCCATGCCTTGTTGCTGCCAGCCTCTGTGCCGGGGCCTCATAAACAAGCGCACAAGTTGTACGAGATCACAAAAGAGCCTCCTTTTTGGGCAACCATTTTTAATCAACCGTGAAGCTGGGCTCTAAAAAACCAGCCTGCAACTGCAACTGATTGAAGTGCTGGCCGAGTAATGATCCACGAGCTACTCCCTAGTAGTCATATAATGGTTGTGCCAAAAGTTTGGTAACGACGCACGACAAACGGTCAGGCGATTTTGCAGGGTTTTCCTACGAACTACTAGATTCCTCTTCTTGAAAATCCTTTCTAGTAGTGCCTGCCTCGCCTTGGTTGTTTCCTTTCCTTCTCTCCCCTGCCCTGAAAGCTGACCGCCTTTGCAGTTGAGTTGCAACCATGGATGCCATGCCGAGCTGTGACGCTGTCCTCGCGTCTTCTCCACGCGCATAATGGTGGTGGAACTTTTTTTTTTCTGAAGAAACAGGCTATTGGTGGTGGATTAGAGCAAGCGATTTGTTAGGTAGCTTTGTCCTGGTGTGACGCTGCGCTTGCGCAGGCAGGAGAGGGACGTGCGAGACGCGAACGAGCCACGGCGCCAGAGCCTGACGACATGTTCCAAAAAACAATTCAGATGCGTCGGCATGCATGCTTCTTGCTTGCTTTTGCTCCAGCGTCATCTTCGACTTTTGTTTTTGTACCCATTTACCAACCTGCATTCTTATTCTCGTGTCAGATTTTAGATTTACGAGGATGGTTCAAATGTCTCTGACACTTCTTTTTTCATCTAAAAATCACACGGGGGAACAGCTAGCAGCGCTGATTGAACAACTTCTAAAATTCAGAGGCACCGACAGATCCATTCGCGCCACCCGTTGAATTCATTCAAACGGCACGTGCAGCGAAACAGATAAATTCTATGCCCGTTTTGATCGTACTGTGTCATCGAAGGACACCGTGTAGTGCGTCCAGCTTTGTCACATGGCCATAGCCCATATGATACTGATTCCCACAGGCCACACAGGCAAGAAAATCGTACGGCGTGGTGATCTCCCCGCCACCAGCTCCACATTTTCCATGTCTGTTAGTACGAATGTCTTCTCTTCGTTCCTCGAGGAAATGGCCAAGAACGATATGATATGGCCCAAAATTATTTCGTCCCTCAAAGAAAATGGCCAAAAACGATATGATCTGGCCCAAAACTATGAAATACAGACATAAACGTACGACGAGGAACAATCTGCAGAAAAACACATGCATCTAAGTAGCTAGCTACCGCCGGTGCATACCTGGCAATGGCAAAATAAACAAGCTGCCAAGGTTTCTTGCATGCATTATTGTGGCGCCAATGCAACGCAACAGGCAACACAATGATCCTCGCGAGAAAAAGCAGGGTTTTTGAGCAGCCCCACATGCGTGCTCCGCCGGCCAACGATCATGCACCGCATATTATTCCTCCCTCCAAGACGACTCTCCTCTGACCCTTCCATCACTCTCCTCTGTTTGTGTTTCTGGCTCCCATTCATTCATCACTCATCTCGTTGCTTCATCAGAGGAGAGAAAAAGATGCTGCAGATGCACGCACTACTACTACTACGACGACCACCCAAGAGATCGTCGCAGAGAATTCAGTTACAGATTCATTCACGAACTGGCCGTGGCAGCTAAAGTTTTGAGTCGCAAAATATAAAGCTAGTAGTAGTATTTTGATTCGTCTGTCTTCTCATCATCTCATAATAATAACACGGCTACACGACGGATGTACACATGGATGGACGGGACAGGACACGTAATACGTACTACGTTTTCGCGCGCGAGGGCCTCATGCAGCGCGAGAAAAGCGGCCGGACGGCGGCGGCGGCGGCGGGGATTGCGTCTCCGTCGGGATTCGATCAGCAGATGGCGCAGGAGTTGGGGTTCTCCTCCATGCTCATGTTGCGCATGTAGTAGTACTGCGGCTGCGGCGGCACGTACGGGTGGTACACCGGCGGCGGTGGCGGGGGGCGGTGGTACTGGTTCATGTAGTCGGCGGTGAGCATGTGCATGTACTGCGGCGGCAGCTGGTGCTGGTGGTGCATCCATGGAGGGGCCACCGCGGCGGGCTTCTTCTCGTCCTCCTTCTTGCCTTCCTCCTTCTTGCCGTCCTCCTCCTTCTTGCCATCTCCGTCCTCCTTCTTTCCCTCGCCGCCGTCCTTCTTGCCATCACCTGCTTCCTCCTTCTTTCCCTCGCCGCCTTCCTCCTTCTTCCCGTCGCCGCCGTCCTTCTTGCCGTCCCCTTCCTCCTTCTTCCCGTCGCCGTCCTTCTTCTCCTCTTTCTTCTCCTCCTTCTTCTCCTCCTTCTTCTCGGGCTCCTTGGCCGGGCCGATGGAGTCGAGGTGCGCCGCCCACGACTTGCTGCGCAGCTTGCTCACCACCTGCACCGGGTCCACCGTCCCGATCACCGTCATCTTGTGCGCCGCCATGTCCACCGATATGGCGTCGATGCCTACGACGACGAGACAAGAGTCGTTACGTTACTACCATACCACTACTCGATCGTTCGCAAGCAGAGACGTACGCTGTGGACTGTGAAACGTACCGACGAGCACGGAGACGGCCTTGAGCGCCTTCTGCTTGTCCTTGTTGTCATGCAAGTCCAGCTTCACCACGATTTTCTGCACACACACGCATGGTCGAGAGCATACCAGTTCATTCAGTTAGTCATTCGCTTGCTTTGGCGACTTAGAACAGACGAGAGGAATGCAATGCACAGAGATGAGCGGCCGGGACCATGCATGGCCAGCAAGTGTATGTGTGCGCCAACGAACGAACGAACGAAGAACAGGACGGAATCAGGCTCACCTTGGAGTTGGACATGTCTCGACGCGGCGGGTCAGGCGACGGCCGAGAAGAGAAGACGAGCAGGGAGGGAGTGAGGAGTGGAGGAGGTCACAGTCTCACAGGAAGAGGAAGGGAAGTTAGGCGAGCGTGTGCCGCGACACGCGAGGACGACGCGCGAGAGGCAAAGGGAATTCGAGAGTGGGAGGCGCAGGGCGGCACTAAATAGCAGCGGCTGCGGTAGCGTTAGTGTGAAGCGGAGTGAGCAGTGGCCGGCGCCCGGCTGTGGTACAGAAACAGAGGAGACTACAAGGACAGACAACCGGACTGGCTAGTGCTAGTGGCGGCGGGTGGCAGGTCTCAACCTCACCTGTGACACACACACACTGCCTGCCTGGTGTGTGTGTGTGTGTGGGGTGGTACTCCGTGCTCCTGTATCACAGTATCAGGGCTAGCAGGTCGGGGTGCTCTGCTCTCGATGGGCAGCTCGGGCCTGGACCCCGGCGCCGCCGGGTGCCTGCCTGCCTTCTCGTTGGCGTTGGCAGTTGCTGTGTGACAGACCTGGGACGGTGCGTGGGATTCCGGCCCAGTCCCAGCGCAGGCCGGCCGGCCAGCCGCTTTATGGCTTGTTCCGATCTGGCGCGGCACCAAAAGCGGCGAGCAGTCCACGTCCGTCCCACGCGGCCGTGCTGTGCCGTCTGCCGTTGCCGGTTGCCGTGCCGCCCCCACCCCACCAATCATTTCCGCTTCATTCCGCACGCCTCGGCCCCATGCGGCCATGCCAATGCCATGCACCGTCTCGCTCGCTAATCATTTTGTCCCTGCTCGCCTCGTCTACCCACCTGCTCCGGCCTGTCCCTCCATCCCAAGTTCCCAACGCATGCTGCTCTGCCATCCGCTGGTGGTTCCTTGGGTGGGCACTTCGGCGTCCTGCGCAGCACGCCGTCCTCCCCATTCTCGGTCCGGTGAGGCCTCTTCTTTTTTCGGAGAAACCTACAGGCTGCTGGAGCCTGAACTGTCACGTTGGTATCAGCTAGCGTGCATGTGTGTGAGTGACCTGACCCGTCCTGCTCCGCGCCCTTTCGCCGTGGATTCGCACTGCCGTTGGTATCTTCTTGCCTGACGCCGGATGGTTGTGCCATGGATGCTTCTTGGGACCAGAATCTGGGCCTGCTCCACTACAGCGGAGCAAGATTTCGGAAATCTGCCGAGAACGCGGCTTCGAACGGTTCCCGTTGTTCTGGGCAGGCTCCTCCTATTCTTCCCGGCGCCGGAGCCGGACAGGGACAACCCCTTGCTCTGATCTGCTCTGCCACAGGCCTCACGGCCAAAACTTATTACAGTCGGAAACTCGGCGTGCCCCTGATTATTCACTTCATCAAGACGTCACGCTGCATCTGTTACGAGTTGTATTCTACCACGCGAGATGAGGAAAGCAACGCCGTGCGATTCCATCTCCTGTGTTCGTGTCACTGTCATTTGCAAGATGATCAACAACAGGTACGTGCCACCTTTCTTGGTTTCTTTACTAGTTTCGACTGCTAATAATTGGACGTGAAATTCAGAATCATCAGGCCGTCGCGCGCGATATATATATCATTAAATGAACTGTGGCCAACATAGGTTTGGGTTGCCTCGTCGCCATCGGTAAAAGCCACCTTCGAAGTGGAGGAGCAGAGGCCAATTTGAACCGGGGTTGTAGGGCCATGCATGTATATTATTATGCAATTATTTATGCATGGGAAAATGGTGTTCGTCTTTTCCTTTCCATGACAGATTTACGGTAAATTTGATGGCTTTATATCTTATTCATAGACATATCCTATTTTCTCGCACCTATAAAATACTCCAAGCAATGCAAGTTGTCATGTTGGACGCAGACTAGACGAATCAGGAGGGTGGCGTGCAACTTTGCAAGCTAGAGCGTACGGTACGCCGCCGGTTTTACCAAAAGCCAGCCACCACCAGTTTCTTAAGCACGTACAACTCCATATTCTTCTATTGGATTGGATTAGACCGTCAAATACATTAGAATATTCAATAGGAAAAAAATATTCGTAATGTCCAAGTGTCAAACTTTATTCGCAACCTGCTGACCGGTTAAAGGCATGCATGCATCGTACTCTGAAGATCGGTGATCGTTGAACTCGAAAAGTTAACTGAATTTTGAAGACTTGAAGTTCGTTGTGATCAATATCTAGGAATTCTGAAAAGTCGGTATATCTTTCTGCGTCCTCAAGGGAAAGACATTCGTGCAAAACGAGCTGCCCATTTCTCCTTTTCCTTCGTTGGGTCCTCCTGGTGTGTCCTTGGTGGGGCCACCGTGTGTAGCTAGCCCTAATATATTGTGCGGTTGCATATTTTCTGGGCATACTCAAAAGATTCTAGCTAGGAACCCCATTCACACGGTTTGCATGCAGTATAAATATAATTCTTTCCAACACAAAATGGTGATACTTATCTTTGTAAATGCACGGTGGTAGTGCCCAGTTCGTAAGATTGATGAACTCACATACGTGCTGAGTCAGGGACTCAAATTTTCAGCATAGCGGGATAGCATACGGTCTTTTCTGAAAAAGGCAGGGACCAATTACATGCTCGAGCCGAAAGAACCTACGATTTGTGGCTCCTCTGGTGCTAGCTCTAGTACTATATCGCAGAGCCGTAGCCCTTTGAGACTGCTCCACAAATTCTATCGTAGAGCAGCTGTGCAAAAACTTTGAATAAATCTTTTTTTTCTAAAGCATGGCTTGTGGAGCTACACCTATTAGCTGAAAAATGTGGAGTAGGGCTTTAAAATTATGTAACAGCGGAGTCCCAAACAAACCATAATAACTTGAGTGCTGAAGCTCGATCCTTAGCTCTAAGTTCTATCCACAAAGTAGGCTCGAGCATGCTAACGCTAGGACAGAAAATGCTGTTCTTTGTGATCTTATATTTAATTTGGCAATACCTAACCTGTGGATTCCAAGAAAACTAAGTGTCCCCGTACTAGTAGTAGACAATAATTCGATGAAAAATTGGGCCCAAGCTAGCAAGCTCGTCCCATCAGTGTACACGCAATGTAACACGTCACACTCGATTTTTGAAGAAAGTTATAAGTTATCGCGGGCGCCTGCTCCCTTTTCTTTTGATTATCCGCAGCAGTTCCGGTTCGAAACAGAAACCCGTCTTTTTTTTCTTTTTTTTTGGGTGCCGTCACCATGACCATGGACACAACTCAAAGGCTCTTTTCGGAAGCAGATAGATAGGATACGCTTCCTGAATTATTTGCAGTTGCAGGTGCATAAAGCATCCACGACTCGTCTATCTTATGGTACTGTGGTGTATTTGGAGCATTTTTAAAGTATTTTTTTAGATGGCTCTGACCGATCTGCTGACCGCTGAGCTCAATCATCAACAAGGAGACAAAACGTGGGCAAAGTTGTTTTTTTTAGCGTTGTGGGCACAGTTGTTTAATGGCGATCGGATCAGAAGCACTCCCCCGTGCGTGCATGCATTGTCTTGCGCTTACACTTTGCGATGGATCATGCTTGGATTGGGAAGTAAAGTGCACTAGTCCGGTGGACACGCGAGCCAGGTCGTTGGTTTTGACTCCGATCAGCTTGACACACACCACTAGCTACACCTCACCCTCGCCGCCTCACGTGTTCGGTCTTCGTCACCCACAGCAATTTTTTCGAAAAAAACCATCGACGAGAGCATTGCCGGACTAGATATATTGACTACTAGATGCAGTCAGGGCACTAGCTAGTACGGCAGGATGGGTGTCAAAGCGGCAACCACGATAGTTGGTTGGTGCCGGCTGCGCCGCCTACCTCCGGCCGCCGCTGCCCAGTGCCCGTCGGGCGACGGCGCACCTTTTTTCAGAGAGGATGGCGTTAGCTCCACCCCCACGCGCGCGGTGGCGAGATGGTCGTGCGCGTGCGCGTCGGCATGCAAGAGTCGCCTGCCTGGTGCGCGCACCGAGTCAGAGGTAGAGCAGACCGGTAGAGCTACCGTCGTCCCGGGCCGGCCGCCCACATATTCGCCTCCGATCCGATCCGTCCGCGCGCGGGCCCATCCCACACGAGCGTGCATGCATGTTGACGTGGCCGGGGCTGGGAGGTGGAGACAGAAGAGACAGGCAGACGGGAACGTGACGCGGCAAGTCAACTCGATGGACAGGGACCGTGATGTGAATTTGTGATGACTGATGCGAGCCGTTCCGTTCCTCCCCGGTGGCGAGGCGACCTGAGCTGCGAGCACGCCGCCGAGAAGCAGACCTCGCTTCACTCACTGTGCGTGCCGGTACGGTGCTGGAAAAAGTTGCGAGGCATGGAGGCGGAGGCACTGTGGCCGTCCTCGTGGCGTTGATGGGCACACAGGCACCCCGGCGCTGCTTTGGCCTTGTTTAGTTCCCAAAAAATTTTACAAAATTTTTCAGATTCCTCGTCACATCGAATCTTTAGACGCATGCATGGAGTATTAAATATAGACAAAAATAAAAACTAATTGCACAGTTTGTTCGAAATTGACAAGATGAATCTTTTAAGCCTAGTTAGTCCATGATTGGACAATATTTGTCAAATACAAACGAAA
>Ga0182004_10004764_pt1 | contig 10983 bp, 12 predicted proteins | sample Sormic07211540_1_FD_120479 | JGI IMG/M metagenome (GOLD analysis project Ga0182004, IMG submission 120479) | Endophyte microbial communities from Sorghum bicolor roots, Mead, Nebraska, USA - 072115-40_1 MetaG | ecosystem: Host-associated > Plants > Roots > Unclassified | place: USA: Nebraska...
AGCCACATGAAGAAGTGACATTTGGGTGGTGCCCATGATTTCCAGATCCTTTCCCATGGTCCAAAGAGAGTAGAACCCAAAAAGAAACCCTCATAAGCCGACTTAGCTGAATATTGCCCACTAAAGGAGAACTTCCATAAGTGTCTATCCTCAATCTCCGGCTGCAGCTGAAAATCCAATAAAAGATCCCATAGATGGATGAACTCTACAATCACACCAACAGTACGAGCTCCCTGAATATCAGAAATCCAAGAACGGGTAGTAAGGGCGTCCTGGACAGTGCGCTTCTTGACCCTCCTTTTGGGGATAGCCGCAAAAAGACGAGGGGCAAGATCAGCAATGCACTGTCCATTGAGCCACCGGTCTGTCTAGAAAAGTGTATTTGCATCCAATAACAGAAATCACCGCCACTGAGAAGAAGGCTCTCACTTGCTCACGCACATGAAAGGGTAGAGTGGTCCAAGGACGATGAGGTTCCGTTTTCTGCAGCCAAAGCCATCTCATGTGCAGGGACCAGCCAAGAGATTTAAGATCAGAGATTCCTAAGCCTCCAAGCTCTAGAGGACGACAAGTTTTAACCCAAGCCACAAGACAATGCCCACCTTTAGCATCTTTACGGCCCCTCCACAAAAAGCCACGCTGAATTTTATCCACCGCTTTGATAGCCCATGGAGGAAGGTCAATGGCCATAGCCAAGTAGGTGAGCATCCCAGTGAGAACAAATTGTACCAATACCCTTCTTCCAGCCCTTGTCATTAAATCTGCCTTCCACCCCGGCAGTCGATCTACAATGCGGTCCACAACAGGCTGCACTTGTTCTTTAGTTAGCTTACTTAAAGAGAGAGGCACACCTAAGTATTTGCATGGGAATGTTGAGAGTGGGCAAGGCAGCAAGTTTTGAATGGTAGCAATCTCCAAATTATCACACCTAATTGGGAGGACATTTGTTACGGCGTGCCTTGCTGCGGAGGAAGTATGGAGGGGAGACAGGGAGGTTAGGGCGCCCTGGTCTACGGCGTGCTGGAGCCGTGGCTGGGCGGCAGCAGATCGGGAACAGAGGTCGGGGGAGACGCCAGGCGCCCTAGGGAGATATAATCTCAATCCTGGGCTAGCCCTTTTCATTAATCCAAACCAGACTCTTATAGTTTACAAAATATGATGACAACTCTAATACTTTAACAAACTCTAACTAATAAAGCTCTATAGGTAACTGAGAGTCCTATAAACAAGGGACTCAAACAAGGGACTCAACTCCCTGGGCAGTCCCTGGGCGCCCTGATCAGCCACCCAGCACCCTATCCCTTCTACTGTAGACGTTGCCGGTCATAACAACATTACTTTTCTGCAGATTTGTTTTCAGCCCCGATGCCTATCCAAAAAGATTCAGAATATCCATGGTTATATTAATATCCCCAGCCACCGGGCGGAGAAAGAGTGCCACATCATCAGCACAGATAGAAATGCGGTGTTGTAAGCCTTGAGATGTAAGGGGCAGCAACAAACCTACACTAGAGGCTTTAGTAATCAGATGCCCCAATACATCCATTACCAGGATAAAAAGCATGGGGGAGAGGGGGTCACCTTGACGTAAACCCCGTCGATGATGAATGCGATCCCCAGGCACCCCGTTTAAGAGAACTTGGGTTGAGGATGAGGAGAGCAAACCACTAATGATATCTCTCCAAACCTGCCCAAAACCAAGCTGCTGCAACACCTCCAGGAGAAAAGGCCATGAAACAGAATCGAAGGCCTTTGAAATATCTAACTTCAAGAGAATCCGAGGCTGCTTTTGATGATGAAGGAGCCTTGCTGTTTGCTGAACCAACATGAAGTTATCTTGTATGAATCGCCCTTTTATGAAGGCGCTTTGAATCGGGGAGACCATTTGTTGTAGTCGACCAGCAAGGCGATTAGCCATCAATTTTGTGATTAATTTGGCAAAACTATGAACCAAACTTATAGGACGAAAATCTTTAGGCTGATCAGCACCATCCTTTTTAGGAAGGAGAGTGATATAGGCTGAGTTAGAGCGCCAAGGTTCACAAACTTCCTGTTCCAGATCGCTGAGACTGCTGCCATAATATCTTCTTTTATGATGGGCCAACAAGCTTTATAGAAACGTCCTGTAAAGCCATCTGGCCCAGGAGCTTTGTCTGAAGGTAAGATTTTAATTGTATTCCACACTTCTTCCTCACTAAATGGGAGCTCGAGATCAGCCAAGTCATGTGAAATGATTTCAAGTTCAGATAAATTGATAGTGTACTCCCTGTCATCACATTTACCCAATAGATTTTCATAGAATTCATCAATAACTGCAGCCTTATCTTCATGACTAGTGCAGATATGCTCACCAGACACGATTTTCCCAATAAAATTCTTTCTTTTCCGTTGGCGGGCATGAAGGTGGAACAGCTTTGTATTTGCATCCCCGTCATGGAGCCAGTTAATCCTTGAGCGCAGCCAAGCCATGGTACGTTGGAGGGATGCGAGAGCCACACTGTGTTTTTTTTAAACTATTTTTAAACCATAATTCTGCATAGGATAATTGACGACTATCTTGGGCGATCTCAAACTGGTGTAAAATTTCCCTAGCCAAAGCAAGCTGAAAGTTCACCTGGCCAACCATTTGGTCACTCCATCTCTGCAGACTTCCGGTGGTAACCTTGAATTTTTTGTCCAAGGTTATGAAAGGACAAGGACCAGCAGGAACAAAGGTCCACGCTGAGGAAACGGCTTCCTGAAAACCACCAAGTTTGGGCCAGAAGGACTCAAAATGAAACCTGCGACGTCCCGGAGTGCTATCACGCAGGCCAAGCAAAAGAGGGCAGTGATATGAATCATCCGAAGCCAAACTCTGAAGCAGACAATTAGGAAATATATCCTCCCAGTCCACAGAGCAGAGGACTCTAACTTCACCAGAGTAGGGGAAACCTGTTGATTTGACCATGTGAATTTGCGACCGTGCAACGGAATTTCCTTGAGAGCAAGATCATTGATAAATCTTCTAAATCGACCCATCATGGCCCTATTATAATTAGCATTGTTCTTGTCCTCATCCTTATATATTAAATTGAAGTCCCCAACAATTATCCATGGCCCTGGGCAAGCAGCTCGGATGTCACGCAGTTCCTGCAGAAATTGAATTTTATCATCATTACCCTGCGGTCCATAGACACAGGTTAGCCACCACGCTTGTCCATCTCTAGCAGCAAACTGAATTGTTACACTGTTATTATCAACCCTTTGAACTCCTGAGACACCAATATGACGTCTCCAAGCAATCAAGATGCCCCCACTAGCACCGACAGAGGGGACAACAACAAAATCTGAGAAATCAGCCCCAAGAGATGAGAGAATAATCCTGCAAGAAAAATCTGCAATTTTTGTTTCTTGAACACACACAATGTCAGACCGTGATGAGTCCACAAGAGAGCGTAGAGAGTCCTGTCTGGAAGAGGAATTCAAACCCCTAACATTCCAAATCAATATTCTGGAAGGATCCATAAGTACAACCGTGTCCAAACGACCAAAAGAAAAACATCTGGTGGCTTAAGACCACAGCACACCACCGTCATCCTCACCCAGATTTTTAGGGAGGGACCAGTTGAAAAGAGCAGCCAGAGCTTGCACATGAGAGTCAGGAAGGGGCTGCGTCAATAGCTTCGTGTACTCATCCAGGGCCTGCTGATCTATACCTTCATGCTCCTCAATGAGTTCAAGAGTCCCCATTGCCTTCTTCTTCGTGCGCCTTTCCAAGTCATGGAGTCCGAATTCAGTCTTTGCACCAGCAAGGCGACGGCTACGCCTTGGGGTGGCACCTGAAGGTAGGGTCTTGCCTCGACGCTTGTTGATGGCCGGTGCAGGGAGAAGGCCACTGGCATGCCGAGCAACTTTGTTGATGAAGGCAGCCCGAACGTCCGACAGGGAAGGGGGGCTCAACACAGAGGAAGAGCATCCCATCCCCGCCGGGGTAGCAGTATTCGCATCCACCAAAACAGCCGAGGACGGAGCTGTGCAACCAGCTACCACGTCAGCGGCAAGAGGAGGTACAGGGGTGGCAGCCACATCCACTAACGGCGGGGAGGTTGGCGATGGTCCACGCGAGCAGCGGCGGGAGCGGCGCCTGGAGTAGACCAAAAGCGGCTTCGCAGGGCAGTGGCGGGAGCGACGCCTAGAGTAGACCAGAAGCGACTTCGCTGGGTTCTTAGGCTGGAGCTGTGGGGTAACCAGAAGGTTGAACTCTGGTACGGGGGAAGGAGGGGATTGCGGCGAGGCTGGCTCCACCGTAGCCTCGTCAGTGGGGAAGAAGAGAGGGGAGCGTGGTGAGGCCGGTGACTCCGTTGCCCCACCAAGGCCCAACCCATCATCCACTTCAGGAGTTTGCTTGCCCAAGTTTCCAACTGGTATGCTTGCAGATCCTAGCCCACCATTGGCCCAGGGGAGAACGGTGTCCTTCTCAATTTGAAAGCATTCCAAGGTGGGAGAGATTACAGACGGGGCTGCCTCGTCCGAAGAGAGAGAGGCGGCAGCGGGCAGCCATCCATCAACCAACGTCTGGGAATCGGTGACCAGCCCCGGCAAAGTCGACGACGGAACTGTTGCCTCAGCAGAGGCCACCCACGCCTGGGCAGGCCCACACACAACACCTCCAGCACCAGACGTGCCATCAGCATCTGGACATGGGGGTCGAGGCGGCGAAGAAGGCCGCAGACGGCAACTGCGACGCCGACGCTAAGAATCACCCGAGTTGTCGTCATGCCTGGGCAGGGGAGGCGGGCTTGCATCAGAACCATCAGGGCGAGACCGGATGGAGAAACGGATGTCAATATCATATTCCAGCACACGCTTCACTAGCGGAACCTCCTCGACGGCGAAAGGTGGCTCAGTGACCCAAAGCATTCTGGAACTAGGAATCAAACGGGGGTCTGAGCACCACGCTGAGCAGCGAAAGACTGATAAATCCGTCAAGTTGAGAGTGTCCTGATGCACGTTCTGAACCCAGGCATACGGGCTTAGTAGCTGTTCCACAATCGAGGTCTCCCACACATGGGAAGGAATGTTACGGAACTCAACATCGATCTGCCAAGGCACCGGCTGCACCCATCAGACGACTCCATTTTTTGCACAAAAGGATGAAATTGGTGTTGCGGAGCGGCTGCTGGAGACCAACCAGAGATCCACCGAGGCGAGGTCGAGAAGGACTAGCAGGTAGCTTGAAACAGAAGCACGACGAAGTACCAAACTGTTCGGCTCGACTTCCATCCTGGCAGCGATGGCTGCAGCAACCACACTTGCCTCGGCCAAGGGCTCGTCGCCAATGACAGTCACAATCACTGCATGCTTAAGGTCCTCCTCAGCCCGAGCAATGTGATCAGTCTAGTTGATGATGCAAGGAAGAGGTTGCTCAATTGAGGAGGGGTTCACTGGCACAGCTTCTGAGGAACCATCAGGCAAGACTTCCGGTGGTGAATCAGAGAGCACTTGGGTTGCACGCTAGCGGAAACGCGGACGCCGACGTCGGCGTTTCCCTGGCCTAGCATCCGAACCAACTCCCGAGCCATGCGCCATCGCCGCAGAGCTCCCTTGCTGCGCTGAGGCAGCCATGACACATGCCACGCCCGCCGGGAGGGACCGTTGCGAAGGGGCGGCGTCGACCGGCATTGGCATCGGAGAGATATGCCGCCACACTGAAACGCGCCTCGGCGCTGCAGCCCTGTCAGCCGCGCCACACGCCAAGCCCGCCAGAGAATGCCGTTGAGGGAAGGCGGCGATAGCCGGCCCCTGGACTGCACGAACGCGGCGCCAGACAGAAACACGCCTTGCCAGAGGGCCTGCACGGGTTAGACCAGGGCACACAGAGGATCGGTGCCCCAGGGACTTGCAGCGGAAGCACCAAGTTCTTTGATGACACCGGTCTGCAGTGTGCGCTGTGGAGAAGCAATTGAAACACTTGCCGACCAAGTCGATGGGGACTAGACACCGGGGAGGACGAGCCGCACGTCGGCACCGGTGCCGAGCCCCGCGCGACTCGAACTTCTGCCACTCCTCCGAATCCAGGCGACAATGCGGGACGGCCGGACGCCGCAGATGGTGGAGGACGATGCTGGGCGCGGGCCTGGACCCCGCTTCCACGGCCACCGAGTCGCCCCGGACAGGAGCCGAAGCGCACGCCGACTGGTGTGCGCCGAAGCAGCAGACGACGCAAGACCCGAAGAAGAGACGACGATGTCACGGTAGGAAGGCCAGCTGTCGGAGCAAGAGGACTCTAAGCAGTCATCACTCCATCGCTCATGTTTAGACCGGCCACGCGAGCGGAGGATGAAGGGCGCCGCAACAGGCGACTGCGAGGGGGAGGGATCCGCGCGCGCAGTTGATGGGGAGGTGGCCGCCGGGCTCGGAGTGAACGCCGGCGCGGGTTGCAGGGGAGGCGAGGTGGCCGCCGGGCTCGGAGTGAACGCAGGCGCAAGTTCTTGGGGAGGCGAGACGTCGGGAGGTGAAGGGGTGGGAGACGCAGCCATCTTCTAAAATTCTAGTCCATGCGCGAGCTATGACTCAACTATCAAGCACTAGCTGAGCAACACCACGTGTTGGTGCAACATATACAGGCACAAATGGATCAATCATCCACATCATAAGCATTTCTAGAACAGGATAGTAGAATTAAAAACACATGGAACTTGTATTGTACATACCTGTAGATGAAGGGCAGCCCAAGCTTTCTCAATACTTTCTTTCAGATTTTCAGAGTTGATATATCCCTCTGAGAAAATTGCTCATATTAGTACTTGACCAAAATCATTACCTATGGAAGGACTGTGTTTTTGGCCTTAAGTTCTGTTATATTATAGTCATACCATGATTCCACAGCAAAACTCCATTCAGTCCAATCACTGATATACTTGGTACAGACTTCTGGGGATCTGATTGAAAGACTTAAGGATGAAGTCAAAATATTAATCAGAACACACATGATGTTAGAATATCTGCAAGAGATTGTCGCTAATTTAACTGTGGGACATCTCCACTAGATAACTAGTTTGTCATTTAAGTACCATTGAGCAAAATAGTTGCATTTTGAGATGCTATTCAACACACTAACCAAATAAAGCTAATGCCTTAATTACAATTCCCTACTCTGAACGTTAGATTGGTCATTGGTAGCTTCTCCAGTTGCAACCGACTAAATTTAAAAATTCACAAAGAGAAAAGTGTAAGGATACTCAAATCTAGTAACCAACTCTCAGACAAGTTACAGCTATTCCTGTATTATTAGGCTCTTGGCAACAAACAGGCTCTTCCTCCCACACCTACCCATGTATCAAAATGGCTGAGAGATGGAAATTATATGATTGTCATTGCCGTGCAGGTAGTAGCATTTATGTGCTATGTATTGGCACATTTGACACCGAATGTAAACCCACGAGTGGCAACTAACCTGATTTGGCCATGTGAGCATGGCACTAGGGTGGTTTGTGCTTAAGATAGGGGTGTGACATTGACTAAAGGTGCAGGCCCACCTCAGCAAGGCAGGTGCCATGCAGGATTGAGACTGCATGGCAGAGCTTAGGAAACATTGGCTTGTAACAAATTATATGGACATGTCAGGGCTGAAACTCAAAAACAAATACTAGGATAAAATGCAAAATGTTTGTTGGTTTAGGTAAATACTAGTTTTTCTTTTAACCATTAGAAATAGAAACGCAAAGACATTGAACAGTTCAAAAATTTTGGGAAAAAAAATCACATTCCAACTAATCAATCTAATGCAAGGAGAGGATTTTGCCTCATTCCCTGAAAACAAGGTTGTTGATGATAAATCAATATTATTCAGGTGGGGATTCTCTGCCCCCTGGTGACAGTTTTAAAAAAAAAAAATCTAATGCAAAGAGACAAATTATAAAGTTAGATACTTAGATCAGTTTGCTAGCCTTCTGCTGCTGTTCCCAGTGAAATTTGAAGAACATCACCCATCACAATAACTAAACATCTTTCTCTTCTCTTGCCAGACATATCCTCATCGCAGTGTTGGTATTTATATCATTATCCTTACAACATAAACATGCTAAACAATGCATAAGCACATTTCACCTTAGAGAACAAGGCTCGCCAAAATTTATAGGTAAACCTTATCATAGAGTTGATAACCGAGCACCGAACAATGAGGGCATGAGCAATAAGATGCAACATATAAAAGGATACATGAATGTGTTATAACTCATATAGGTAAACACAGCAAATCTAGAGCAAACATGAATGTGTTATAACTCATATAAAAGGATACAGATAGCTGAAAACTGTGATGCATCAACATTGCCTTGCTTGAGATGCAATAAGATGCAACATCTACCAATCACTTCAACCACCTGACAGTATAAACAAACACAAATGCATGAGCAATGTGGTAATCTTGATACTTAATTATATGACAGAAATATTTCTTAAACTTCTAACAAAAGTTAAAGAGCATACATTTTCATCAATCAGTGTTGACTGTTCCAAACTACCCGAAGCCTCATCTTCACCTGAAACGGAACAAAGATATATTGTTCAATTAATAGGCTTGGCTGATCACAATCCAATGTGTATAGTGTTGGATTTTCCAAAAGAGCACTTTGTTAACAAAGCAGGAGAAACAAACTTTGGCAACATGATAACTTGAGCTTATTTTCAGATAATAAAAATAAACAGAGAGGAACACCCCAGGATCAAGCAGGCCATCCTTAAAAATAATTGGCTTCAAATCCAGTAAATTCTCCACTACCCATGAAAAATTAGCAGCACTGAAACATCAAACATGGCAGCATAACTTATTGCCATTAACCTCACAAACCCTAACAATTACAAGGAGTAAAGGAAAAAAAATAACATCAAGATTATACATGGTAATAACTTTTGTTATTTACTGACCACCTCCAACTGCAAAGTACAATGACAAGCTGAACTAGCCTACTGAACAGACATGTTGGTTAAATTAAAAAACTTTCCACTTCACACGAAATAGTAGCACCACTGAAACATGAAGCATGACAGCATAACATATTACCTTTTACCTCATAAACCCTAACAATTGCAAGTAAACAAATAACATCAGGATTATACATGGCAATAACTTCTGTTGTGTACATGACAAGTTTATCTAAGGCACTGAACAGACAGACACATCAGTTCAATTAAAAACTGGATAGGTTAATATCCAAAAGGCATGGGGAAAACTCACATAGCTTATAGGAAAACAATTAGAACAGAGAAGTATTGAAGGAATATAGCTAACCTAGTAATATGTATACTAGACAAGGTCGAAGGAAACGCTAGGCGCTAGGCAGGCGCTAGCCTATTGATTAGCGCCTAGGAAGAGTAAACGTAGATTAAATGTGATTAGTCGTTTGTGTTTTTTTTATGCTGCTGAGAACAAGAAAAGTAGTAACACAACTACAAGTAATGACTGTAGCTACTAATAGCATGTCATTGAATATTAATTTCGAAGATCAGATTTTGATAAAAAGGACTGCAGAGCTTTCTATTAGAGATATAATACATAGATATATATTAGATATGTATAGCTAACTCATAGAGTACGTGTTGTACACGACTTGTAACCCCAAGCCGTCCAGGCTTGTACCCAGCCGTCAGCCTTGACTTGTACCCCAAGCCGTTCAGGCTATATAATGAAAGGCCACCCTCCCCCCCTTTGGGTGTGCGGTGTATTTGCCCTACAATACCTTTCTACATGGTATCTGCGTCCGGGAAAGCTTAGGGTTAGGGTTTCTGTCTTCCGCTGCCCTCTCCTCCACGGTGCCGCCGACCTAGCCCGGCGCGCCCTCACTGCTCGTTCAGAATGCAATCTGCACCTGTTCACCACCGCACCATCCGTCGCCATGAGCACTGATTCACCCAGTGCGTCCTCCACATCTAGTCTGGCCAGCTCCCTTCCATGCCGGCCCTGGGGGATGATCCTGCACCCGTGATCTTCTCCTACACCACCATCAACGTGAAATCTCAAGTCCTAATCGTCCTCGACCTCAAGCTGCCGAACTTCACCAAGTGGTCCACCTTCTTCACTGCCATGTGCGGCAAGTTTGGCCTGCTAGGTCACATCGACGGCTCCATCCCACCCCGGCCCACTGATCGCAATTGGTCGCAACCCGACGCCTGCGTCCGGAGCTGGATGTATGGCTGGGTCGACGATGGTGTTCTCGACCTCGCCATGGAGCCAGATCAGACGGCACGCGATCTCTACGTCGCCATTACGGCTCTGTTCCAGGCGAACCAGGCCACCCGCGCGGTTGTCCTGGGACAGGAGTTCCACACCATGGTGCAGGGAGATCTCACCATCGACGCTTACGCCCAGAAGATGAAGTAGACAGCCGACGCCCTCCACGACGTTGGCCAAGCCATCTCCGAGCCTCAGCTTGTGCTAAATTTGCTTCGTGGTCTCAACCCGCGATTCGCAAATTTTGCGGACATCATTTCCAACTCGGCGGTGCTTCCGCACTTCACCTCAGCGCACAATACCCTCCGGCTCAAGGAAATTCGCGTCGCCTCCGACGCTAAGGTCTCCTCCGACACTGCCCTTACTGCAGTTGACACCTCCGTCCCTGTGCCCAGCCCCTGTTCATCCCCTTCCTGTCGCTCCACCCCTGCCCACCCCAACCGTGGTGGCGGCAACGGTGGTGGTGGCAAGGGTAAGGGCAAGGGCAAAGGTAAGGGCAACGACGGTGGTCGCCGCTTCCAGCAGCAGTCGGCCCCGTCTCAGACTTCGTCGGGCGAACGTCCCGGCGTCCCTCCAGCCGGTCCTTGGTTCTGCATGAACCCTTGGGCTGGTATGCCCCCGCATCAGCCGCAGTGGCAACATCAGCCCCCCCCCCCTTGCGCCTCTGCCACAGGCGCACACGGCGTTCGCCTCCCCCCCCCCCTTCCATGACAGGCGGATGGGATCAGGGTGCCCTCATCGCTTCACTGAACCAGATGGCACTCCAAGGCGGC
>Ga0182004_10004765_pt1 | contig 10983 bp, 11 predicted proteins | sample Sormic07211540_1_FD_120479 | JGI IMG/M metagenome (GOLD analysis project Ga0182004, IMG submission 120479) | Endophyte microbial communities from Sorghum bicolor roots, Mead, Nebraska, USA - 072115-40_1 MetaG | ecosystem: Host-associated > Plants > Roots > Unclassified | place: USA: Nebraska...
TCACTTCACAACATAAGCACACTTTACTTCCCTAAGCACAAGCAATCAAAATAAACTTGTTTTAAGTTTGTGCATCAAGTTGTGTTTAATCAATATGCTATGCAATGCTCATGATGACATGGTTCAGTTTTAGTAACCGTAACATCGGGGATGTTACAGTGAATAAGGCATCCACATTATTACTTAATTTAGCTACACAGTTTTACAGTTGGGAATAGTATGTTTATTGAGTGAGCTTTAAATGTGCAAACATTTTTGTCTACAGCTAGTTCATCGAACAACTACACCAAAACCTTTGATGGGATTGATATTGCAGGAAGAAGGTTAGCAAATGAAGTACGTTCTCTGAAGTTTGTCCTAGACAAAGGTTTCAAGCATTCTCCTTGTTGGAGACTGATATCTCCTGTTCCTGGATCCTAATGAATTGCTTAGAAGCTCTGATAATTGTGCCTATGGAAACAGGTCTTGGATGTGGTTAACAAGATGCCCACTTTGAGAAAGATTTCCTTTCTAGCACATTCTTTGGGTGGTTTGTTTGCTAGATATGCTATTGCAGTACTCCACTCAGTGGAAACAAAGAACGCAGGACAAAGTAGTGCACTTATTGTTCCTACAACAAAAGGGCCACCAAAATCAAGATGGACTTCAGGATTAGGTTCAATTGCTGGATTACAGCCAATTAATTTTATTACCTTAGCAACCCCACACCTTGGGGTTAGAGGGAGAAATCAGGTGCGTCACCAAAATGTTTCGGATTATTTGCAAAATATACTGCTTATTATCCAGCAAAGGCTCGATTCCTGGGAAAACAAACTCTCTATTTGTTCATATAAGGCCATGTAGATTTTGAAGTTGCGTGGTATGATTTTTACAAGCTGAGATGATAGAGCATGTTATATCATTGCTGAAGGGGTCAAAAACCAACTAACATCTATAACTTTGGAGAAAAAATGACGAACTTATTGGGACCTGTTACTGTTAGTGTTGAGCAATTCCTTTGATACATGCTTATATGTGTTTCCCCTAATTACCAGCTTCCGTTTCTTCAAGGTCTATCAATTCTAGAAAAACTTGCCGCACCTTTGGCTCCTTTAATTGTTGGGCGTACTGGTGCTCAACTGTTTCTCACTGATGGTGATCCTAGCAAGCCACCTCTCCTGTTACAAATGGCATCTGACTGTGATGACAAAAAGTACATGTAAGTGAAGAACAGAACCATTTATAGGCTAAGTTACTCTTATTGAAACATAATGCTCCTTTTCATTGTTTAACAGATTAGCTTTAGCAGCTTTTAAGAACCGTGTCCTGTATGCGAACGTTTCATATGACCGTATCCTTCCTTGCAAAATCATTTCTTGAATCTGCAGCATGATATCCAATAATGGGTATCTCCCCAAACTATTTCTGCTTCTATTCTTGTTCTTTGTTTTCTTGATCTTATCCCAGACATGGTCGGCTGGCGAACATCTTCATTAAGGAGAGAAAAAGATCTTATAAAGGTAGAATTCCTCCGTCATTGATCCCATTGACAACTTACTTGTCACACTAAATTGAATGGCATTTGAATTGATCTTGCATTTCCTCTATCTGCAGCCCTTGCATCGTTCACTGGATGGCTATAAGCACATTGTGAATGTTGAATACTGTTCACCCGTATCATCAGAGGGCCCTCATTTTCCTTCCAAGGCTGCCAGAGCTAAAGAAGCTGCACAGCGAACGCCAAACAGGGAAAATACCGAAGGATACCACCAAATGATGGAGGGTAAGTAGCAATTTTGCACTCCATGTTTGTACACCGGATTTGCTTGTTTCTTGAATGAATTGTGGACACTGATTCATGAACAGAGGAGATGATCCATGGCTTGCAGAAGGTTGGTTGGAAGAAGGTGGACGTCAACTTCCATTCATCATTCTGGCCTTACTCTGCTCACAACAACATACATGTATGCCTTGTTCTTCTAGGGTGATATTTTCTCTCCAGTTCATCCAAATTCTTTTGTTCTAAAGACCACCATCCAAATTCATGGCCTTACTCTGCTCACAACAACATACATGTATGCAGGTAAAGAACGAGTGGCTTCACAATGCTGGTGCTGGTGTTATCGCGCACGTTGCAGACAGCATCAAGCAGCAGGAGTCACGGGCATGTCTTCCTGCCAATCTATAGCAGTAGCATTTAGCAACCCGTTTGCTTAATTTTTCTGTGGCTAGCAAATAAACCGATGCCAAATTCTGATCGTCATCATTCACTGAGCAACGAAATATTTGGGACCGAGACAGAATAAGCCGCGTATGTCGGCTTCAATAAGTTTTACCGTGCTTGATGTGAATTGTCAAATGGCTTGTGTTTCCTCATGGAACAGACGAATAGTGATGCATTCGAAGTTGACAACCTAAATTGTCATATAGGCTACTAATCCAGTGACGATGTCGATGCAATTCAGGCTATAGTTTGGGAGCAACAAGCCCCTAGGACCTGACCACCAGAAAATCGCCCCAATCCGGTGATGATGTCGATGCGATCCAGGCTAGTTTGGGAGCAACAAGCCCCTCGACAAATCGCCGGCTAGGTAGCCCGTGAGCCCAGGTTGAAACCTGATTTCCAATCGCCATCACAGGGTCTCACTCTCAGCCATCACTCTCGCTGTCTCGGAGGCAACATTGGAATTACAGGTCTTTTTTAAACAATTAAGTCGATAAACAAGAATTCTTAAGTCGACCAGAAATGTTAACTTTGACGACAGCCACTGAATTCAGGCAGCCATCGTTCATGAACTACCTCTCTTACAGACAACATCGAAAAGTTTTTAAGAAGAAAAGTAAAGTCTGATTAAAAACAACATATTGTAAGCACAAGAATCCATAGCTACGCAGAAATTTGACTTTCACATGCTCGCTCTTTTCTACCCTTGAATGACACGTCTCCAGCTTTTTTAATCAAGGAGGAATGGAGGATCTTCTGGTAAGGCAATTATTTACAGCTAGCAATCGGAGTTGGTGACTTTTTGCACTGACATCAGGTGGGGAAAAAAAATCTCCATGTCAATGAAGCCAATCACCGGCTGAAATTGAACTTCGGCTACTGGTAATCAGGGTTGAATGCAAGAGCCTCTTGGTAGATCAGATCCTTCATTTGTTCTTCAGACAATGCATGCTGCTCAAAGTCAAAGCTGAAGGGCATTGAGCAGACTGGCTCATCACTTATGTCATGAAGTGATGCCAAGTAAGGGTGTGCAAGTGCGCCTTCAACTGGTGAAAGAAAAGGAGAAAAGAAAACAGAGCATTCAGCAACTTCAAACTTGGTGACAAAAATCAGCAAATTAGGACGAATAGTCTGTTAATAAAAGACATGTGTTTTCAACAGTTGAAATACCATATGACAAAAATGATTCCCCCTTCAGAGGTCAGACCATGCAGCAGTCATGACTAGGAGTGGATGTGCACACATTCAAACACAATTGTCACATGGTGCACTACCATTTCTAAACCAAGCCATGGTGCTATAAGTTCACTTGCTATTTTCAAAGTGGAATCATGACTATTTATGGCAAAAACAACATTTTGAAATAATGAGAACTTAAAAAATCTATAGAAACAAAAGATGGAGAAGCCTTCAGAAATATTACCAGTTATTCTCTGTCTAGGATCAAAAGTCAGCATCTTTTCCACCAGGTCAATTGCTAAAGGTTGAACATGTGGAAATTTTTCAGGAAAGGACTGTCTAGCATGCCGGGGAAGTTGGCGGATATATCTTCTTGCATTCTCATTTACAAAATCAAGATCAGCCTCATTCGGTGTCCCAATGAGCTGCATGAAAGAAGTAGGGTGAGAAATCAAACACAAACCAATGCGTGCAATAAAAAAGCTATTAAATCCTCTACTGTGCTATAAAGAATTGCTTATGGATCTGAATCAACATAAGTGACTAGATTTACTTGACAGCTGGTATACAAAAAACAGCAAGTATCTAGGGGGGTTCTATTATGTTTATTATTATTCTTTACATTCTCCTATGTTTTAACATATGGCCAATCGTGAGACAACTCATATGATGCTTATTCTTTAAGACAACACAAAACCATCACAATACATATTACTGTATAATTTGGAACCAGCTAAGTAGCAATAAGAAAATGAATAGATGCAGCAGAATCATTGTGCAGGCTAAAATATTGCCCAGCTCTGTTTCATCTTTAAAAAAAACATACAAAACTTGAGATCATTATGATATAAGCATACATATGCCACAACAGAGTGTAACTCCTACTCGGACCATCATTAATGGGATGATTTCTGCATGTCACTTTTTTCTATATGACCAATACCAGCCTTTCAACAACCTAACCATTACTGTATTTGCACGCGAATAATAGATAAATGAGCAGGTCTTAATATGAGCAAAGATGGGTAGGTGGATGGTTTGGAGTGAGTGGATTGATGTGTCCAGTATCCACAACTAGCTCATCACTAGCTCACTACTATCACAACGCAACAGTGAGCCAAAGAAAAATATGGTAATATGATATCATCACTAAGAACTCACCTCCATTAGTAGACGTAGCTGATGGACATGGTCTCTTCCAGGAAACAGGGGTTTTCGGTCCATCAGTTCCATAAATATACAACCCACAGACCACACATCAATGGCAGCAGTATATTCAGAGGAGTTCAACAAAAGCTCTGGTGCTCTGTACCATCTTGTGACAACATATTCAGTCATAAAATCAGTTTCTGAGGTGGTTCGAGCAAGCCCAAAATCACATATCTTGAGGTCACAGTTTGCATTCAAAAGAAGATTGCTAGGCTTCAAGTCACGGTGAAGAACATTTGCTGAATGTATATACTTCAAGCCACGAAGAATTTGATAAAGAAAATACTGCAAAGGAAAATAAATATAACCAAACACTTTCACAAAACATTTATAACTTCTCAGAACAAAATATATGTTAACAAATAGAATGGGAACTTGTGATATGATAACTTGGGCAAGGAAATAGGTTAACGTGCTGCAATCCCACTCAAAATACAGAAATGTATCATTTAGCACAGTGCACAGATAACAAAAGCTAGGAAGGACATATCATAAATTCTCAGTCACAATCCCGAATCAACCATTTCCATGCAAGAATGTCACATGGATATGGCTGGCAAGAAAGACACATGTATAACATCATTTTTTTTCCACAATGGTCGAAATCAAATTTCATTACACATGTAATGGAATTACAAAGTTCATCAGCTAACAGGAAGTGTATAGTGTCAAATAAGAAAGAGTTTGCTAGTATGAAACAAAATCATATAAAACGAGGTATCAGAAATACACTTATGTTCAAGGATTCATAATTTGATATCATCTTAGCAACGCCAATGCATCTGTAGCTTATAAGCATGAGAAAGAGATGGCTATGCCATCTTCTAACAATTGTTAGCTTTGACACATTTGTTTAACAGCTTGGTTAATTGTATAATTGTGCTGCATATTATGCCATTTTCTAATGGGCTACAAAAGATTCTCTTGAGGTCACAAATAAAATGACCCTTGATATATTGCATATAAGCATATATGGGTTTTAATAAGGCTGCCTACTTGTGGTACATTGAAAGCACTGACCACTGAGCAATAGGAGACTCCATCAAAGGATCTGATTTGTACAAATCAAATTCTCAATAATACTTGAGAACCCCCAAATATGTATCCACAGTGATTGATACTTTACGTTCTAGGTCAATATTCAAATACCCTGACATCTAAATTAATTTGAACAATCCCAGATAAACGGAATTCACAAAAAACAGAAGAACATAACAGATTTCGAGCTACTCCCACACAACAGCTAAAGAGATACCTGACAGTAATAGTGCATTTCTTAGATTGAACGAAACAAGTACCTGACAGTGCTCCTCTGACAAAGCTTGATTTGAACGAATAATTTGATGCAGATCAGTATCCATCAATTCATAAGCAATATACACATCATTGAATGCCTCCCTCTGCGGAGGAGGTATGATATCCCTTATTGCAACAATCTGCACCGAAAATGAATTTGTGTCAGACATAATGTCCTTGTAGCTAGAATCCATACTTAAAACTGTTCCAACAAACTTAACTATGGTAGCAACAATGCAATGATTCGAATGTTTTTACTTTTACAGTGCAGAATGCAACTGTAGCACAAAAGTGTTCAAAGTGACCCTGAACTTCATTCCATGTCTCAAAGGTATCTCACCTCAAGCTCAATACTTGAACTTAAGTCAACAGCTCAGGGCTTAAAGGCACACACTTTATTTAAGCGACCCTTAAATATTGCCAAAGGCATACAGCTAACGAAGTGGACACTTCTGCAACGTGGTAAAAGCTTGTATACTTGTGCTGTACGTTACTCGTTACTATAGATGAAGTAGAGAAAAATATGCAGTTTTCCTTTTTCTATGTAGTTTTAGCCCGTTTGTACCATCATTCACAAGTAAATATAGTTTTTTTTAACCTTTTGCAGGAAATACATGCCACATAATGCTTTTTCCGCGAACTGGTATGCGGAAGAGCACAAATAGTATGACTTTAGCTACCGCTAAGGAAAGTCGAGGTATAAGTAGCTGACCAAGAATGCACACGTTCGCAACTCGCAATCAAGTACATTAATTAACTACTAAGCGCACCTTGCCTAATCTGAATCCCGAAGATTCGCTTCTACATGCATAACCGTCGACCAGTAGAAAGGAACAGGAAGACACAACATCCGTGCATATGGCTCATGTCATGTTACTTAATTTATCAGGATAGTGATCTAGCCGTTACAAATCTACTAATCATAATCCAACTTAGTTCAGCTCACTTCCGAACGTGCAACAGGTTCCAAGCTGTAACGGCAGGTCAATCTGTAACCGTCTTTCGCTTGCCGACACCACCCTCCCTTCTGACAAGCTAAAATGATTCTTCAACCATATACAAATACTGGTCAAATCCAATAAAATTGGGAATCCTGTGACCTAGCCTTTCTTTCACATTAAAGGTCCAAGGTCAGAATATATACAGAAAAGTCTACAACAGTCCTTCCAATACTACTAACGTAAGATCCTAGTCCCCTACCAACCGAGTATTCACTCCACTACATTCCCATCGGATTGGGATGATCTAGCAAAAAGGCGAGCACTAGGTTGGTCCTCAAGTGACTCGCTCACTTTTGACATCAGCAGCAGCACCATACGCTGATGCTCCAGGTTGTCTCGTCGTTTCTGCCCTCAAGTTCTTCAAGAACACAATGAATAGCATCTCAAAAGGTGGTTGGCTCCCTTAAAGGCATGACTACGATTGCTATTCCTGAACTTCACCTCCCAGTCCCAGCCAAGACGAGGGAGGGAAAGTTCCCTAGGCTAGGCGAGCTGTAGCGAACGAACTCAATCATTTAAGCAACTAACCCCAACCTCCCCAAATTTAATGCGACCAACAGGCGAGCATTTAACGAGAATCTCCGATATGGTCCTCGCTAGAGAACAGGTAAAAAAGAAAAGAAAGGAAACTCTGGGGGATCGTTGGACAGGAACATGAGAGGTGGATGGATCGGGGGGTGTGTCACGGGCGACTGACATTCTCGTGGTCCATGTGGCGGAGCAGCTTGATCTCGCGGAGGGTGCGCTTGGCATCGATCTTGTTGTCGAAGGCGTTGGCGATCTTCTTGATGGCCACCTGCTCCGCCGTCTCGGAGTTGAGCGCCGAGCTGGGCAGCAGACCATGAAATCACAAATCAGAAAGGCGAGTCGATGCGAATCGGAGGCGAGGGGAGCGCGGGGGAGCGGGCGGACCAGACGATGCCGTAGGCGCCCTTGCCGATGGGGAGGATGGGGGGCTTGTACTTGGCGGTGACCTCGAACACGTTGCCGAAGATGTTGTACTGGATGAAGCGGCCGCCGTGGCTGAGCGTCGCCTGGATGTTCTCCATCATCCCGCCCCCGCCTGCCGCCTGCTGCGGCTGCTGCTGCGCCGGCGGCGGCTGCTGCCCCCCGCCGCCCGCGCCGGCGTCCGTCATCTCCGTGTCCGGGGGCTGCCCCCCGCCGTCCATCGCCGGACCGGATTTGGATCGCGCCGAGGTAAGGGAAAGTTGGGGTGGAGGTGGGGGAAATGCGAATTCGTTGCTGCGAGATTTGGGTCGCTTTCGAGGCCGACTCTTTTTAGCGCAAGCTCCTCTCTCTCTCTCTGTATATATATTTATTTATTTTTTCTCACTCTCTGTTTCTTCTCCTGGGCTGCCTCGCCCCACTAGCCGACCTGCCGGCCTGTGTAGCCTGCGTGGCGAAATGGGTAAAGAAATGATTGGCTACGCGTACCAAACCTGCGAGGCGGTGTGCCAGGCCTGGGAGGATGCGGGGGACGCGTAGCGAAAAGGGTTGCGTTGCGTAATAATAAAAGGTGATGACGCAGGTTGGGCATCGGTGCAGGAGCGCAACAATTCCTTCCGCAAAAGCTTGTACAGGCCCAAGGTCGCAAAAAAAAAGGCCTATACAGGCCCAAAGCGTGACGGATTTGGGCCGGTGCTGAAAGGCTCACGGTCTACTACTACTTCTGTTGATTTTTTTAAAATCTTTTTGTATTTCTAGTTTTCTAATGCTACTAGGTAGCGTGCCCGTGCGTTGCCACGGGACAATTAAACTTTTGTATGAAAACATATGGATCACATGATAAGATAACATCACTATAAAACTAAATATTAATGTTAAAGTAACATTTAATCCAAAAAGTAAAGTTCGTGAAATTAATACCGTCACAGAGAGCATGACGTCGTATGCTCATAAATTTTACTACAGACCTTTCTGTACTAAGATAATGTTTTATATCCTAAAAGAAATATTTGATATCCATTTTTTTCCTATATCAAAAAAATCCACAAATAAATTCTACCACATCTCCGTACCGTCCTGTACAGGTTCGAGTATCATATATAAATATCTGTGCACTAAAACGGGAATAAAATAATACCATGAATAAAATAATATGACGACATTCGTTGTGACAAGTGCGAAAAAACATATGATAATTTTAATTTTAAGCATGTGTTGTACTATAATAAAAAAATGATTATTTGAGCTCAATATTCCCACGATAATGCCAAATTTGCTCTATAATTTTGTTTTATTATTATCCTAGTCACCCTACATTTTTTTTCTTTTTGGGTAATTATTTTGCGAATCTTTTTGCGTAATCTTTCTTTAACTTGTAATATTTTGGCTTATGTATTCTTAGACTTATTATTAGGTGAATAATTTGGCGATCAGCTTTTCTCCTACAAACACGTAGGCATTTGACGTTATTTGTGCTTCTCTCAAAATTCAAATCATCTAGGTAAATCATTTACAAACCTGCGAGCCAGTCCGACACTTATATCTACCATATACGGTATACTATCTCCCATATCAGGCCTTGTTTAGATCAAAAAGGTTTTGGATTTTTAAAATTATAGTATTTTCGTTTTTATTTGTCAAACATTGTCCAATCATGAAGTAACTATTCTTAAAAGATTTATCTCACGATTTACAAGCAAACTGTATAATTAGTTTTTATTTTTATTTATATTTAATGCTTCATGCATGTGCCGCAAGATTTGATGTGACAAAGAATTTTAAAAAGTTTTTGGTTTTTTGGTGAACAAAACAAGACACTGTAGAGTTCTGTCACCAAACGCCCACCTCCTTCCACATCATCGCAGGGCTGCCTCCGTTCGATCAGCCATGTGACGTCCTAACGTTTCACGAGTCACGCTGCCCTCTCCTACGATTGAAAAAACGCCGCTCCACTGCATTCCCTCCGCTGGCGTGACCTCCACGCCCTCCCCTGCCACGGTGCCCTAGCGCTGCACTGTGTCCCCGCACCCTTCGCCACCCCCGCACCCACCTCCACGGTTCAATAGCTCAATAGCCATTTGGAACAATTTTGGCAAGTGCTAACAATCACCCAAAATTTTGTTCAACACAAAAGCAAACATCTATATAGAAGATATCCAAGAAACAACATTGTGGTTGGATAGTTAACCCAACTGATACTACACTTTGCTCCCTCCCGTATCAACTTAGGTGTGTCTGTAAGGCTGACAAAGGATTTCAGGGTGTTAGCACCGAATCTTCTAGCTAGGGCGTCTTTCTCTACGACGAAGCTTCTCAGTTTCTTGATATTAAAATCAAGGCATCTTGGTCTGCACCAATACAAAGTGAAATAAGCAATTGTTAGTCAAAAGCATTGCCTCGAGGAACTGGCTAAGTATAAATAGTTGAACTAAATAGGCACATAGCTTCCCCTTTTGCAAAAAGGATAAGATGCTTCACACATTTTTTTCTTGCATTTTTATGAAAATGACATAAAATAGTTTGGATGCCACAAGAGTCGGTTAAAAAAAACAGTGTCAGCACAGAGTTCATTTTAGCAGTTTCTATGCAAAATAATTGCAAAAAAAATGCAAGAGCTACCGCCTAAGCATGATCTACATGATATTCAAAATCAACTATAAATGCTTGCTCCATTATATATAATGAACCTGTACATCACTAACAAATTCAAATGCAAGGACTTTTGCGGAGCACGATTCTTAAGCATACCTTTCTCCAGAATAGTATGTGTCACATGAAATGGGACACGAGCAAAAACATCAGATGTAGGAAACATTAGCCAAAGTATGTTCTTTGGGGTTGTGGTCTCCACAAGTTGGAGATATATCCTTTATCATCTACTTGCTAGAGTTTCCATCGATGTCTTTCATTACGACCTCAAAGGGAGATGGCACACTGCTTTTGGTTGTCTTAGCTTGTTTCTGGAGGGTTGTCAGACCTCCCTGTTTGCATTTCTTATCATATCATTTTCCATTAACTGATAGTAATAGGGGACAATAAATCAGAAGAGTGATGTTTAGACTCTCATCTGGTATCAATAAGGCAAACCAATAACACATATGAACCTGATGCCTAGCCAGAAGAACTTGTTCTGCATCAGTCTCAATGTCA
>Ga0182004_10004766_pt1 | contig 10982 bp, 6 predicted proteins | sample Sormic07211540_1_FD_120479 | JGI IMG/M metagenome (GOLD analysis project Ga0182004, IMG submission 120479) | Endophyte microbial communities from Sorghum bicolor roots, Mead, Nebraska, USA - 072115-40_1 MetaG | ecosystem: Host-associated > Plants > Roots > Unclassified | place: USA: Nebraska...
TATAACTAAATTTACACTAACTCAACTAATCTTGGCAAACCTTATACAAATATTAAATTTATTTTATAATTATTTAGTGTTTTCTATGCACAACCTAAAATTAGAAATTTTGGGGTGTGACATCCTCTCCTAGCTCCACCAAGGATAATACTCAAAAGTGTGGTCATAGACGTAGACCAACTGAAGGTTGCTACCGCTCGAGGAGGTAAGGTAAAATGTGGCATAATCTCTCCTATCACCATTGAAAATGACTGGTGACTCAACAAATGTGCCCTTGGTGGCTTTGCCACCTTTTTAATCTCCTAGGAGCAGATTTTAGCAGAAGAGGTCACGACAAACACTTTCCCATTATGTACAAGAACATCCACATACCTATCACGATCACCACTAGATGGAATTCTCAATGGAGTCTAGTGTAGATCATTGGACTTTGTATAAGCAACCCGATTGTCACCTATCCAATCGGAGAATAGAGCGACAGCCAGGTAGCCTTCCGGCTATGATGGCGTATGCCCTAGCACAATCTTCTTCATCTGGACCTTGTGATCAATGCTGATCTCTAGGTCATTGTAGGAGACACTAAGACCGACAACACCTATATGCCTAAGATGCTCCCAAAGGATGGCAACAAGATGCGTCCGCTGGTGATTAGGTTAAGGAGCTCTACGCTGCACCTCATACCCATAGTCACCAGCATGTGGTCCTTACCACCAACCTAGATCCTATTCTTCAAAACCTTAGACTCACTATAGTAGGACTTGTTGATGGCGATGTCATGTAGGGCGAAGGTCACCATGCCATCGGCTTCTTCCACTATGCCTTCTTTAGTGCGACGACCTAATACAATAATTGACGGAGCACCTAAGCATGACGGATGAGCGGTTTTTCCTTTGTGGTGTTCGCCCAAGCATGGCAGACTGCCAGGAAGTGCATGTCGCTGACAGTCTCATGAGAGGTCAAAGACCATGTTACACACCTTCGGTACTGGATCCACTACAGGAGGTAAGATCAAACACCATTGCTTATATTGATATGGTTTTATATTGCTCCCCATAGATTCATCTTAAATTATAGCCTTCACCCTCTTTCTATAAGGAATTACACGCCCTCCAATGCCATAGATGCTGCCTCCTCTAACTGGTCTAACTCCTTTGAGAACTTAGACTCCTACAACAACGATGATGCCCACTGCTATCTTTGAGGGTGGAACAAGACCAAGGACCTCTATTCAAAGGTGACTCATGAGAATAGTTAGCTTGAGATCCATCTTAAGGTCTCTGAAGTCACCCACCGCGCTAATGAGGAGGAGATCAAAGTTGCATGGGCCAGTTGGCCGAGGATGATGCCATGGTGGGAGGTGATGAGTTCTTTTGTTCCAGAGAAAACCTCTCCCCATTCTTATGCTCTTCAACTTTGCCTCTTGATAATTATAGATTTCTTTATTTTGCCTATGCTAATGGTTCAATTGTACAAACTGTGAGTGCTGGCAAATGCAGCTTTGGATGCCGTCAACGCTCAAGGACCTCTGCTTATCAACCACTCCGTGACATCCATGCGCATGCCTAGGAGATTGTCCTGCATAGCGTTCGCCATGGCACAGTGGTGGCTATGGCCATGGTGCAGGTGCATACGGGGCATGATGACCTGCTTTCCATGGAGACAGGTTTCCCAATGGGTGATGGTTTAGATAATCATGAGGACTTGATTGATGACTTTGGCGTGTCGCGGCTTAGATTGTGGACATTCAGAGGCCTAGGAGGTAGTGAACCATGTGTTCAACAATGACGAGTAGAAGAAGATGCACTTTGAATCATGAACTAATATGTTGTGTTAATTATGTTTTGTGTGAATAATTAATGTGCTATGACTGTACATTCTTTTCTTTTGTGAACAATGCTTGTGATGAACAATGCTAACATTGTAATGTTGTCATAATTGTTCTATTAATATCCCTGAATGTCCTTTTTTTATAATCTATAATATTACAGACACATGTTGTTAGAATGTATCTGTACGAGGCCAACAAGATGACTAGCCGCATCCTTCACTCTCCCATGCATTGACTCCTTTACTCCTTCAATTCAAAGCATGCATTGCAACTTGGCACCGCTACTTGTCTTCACTCTCGCATTTTTAACTCCTGGCCTCTCATGTCTATCCACTCCTCTCTCGCTCATTCTCTACTGCTCGTTCTTTGGAGAGGTAAAGGAGGACGTGAGCCCCCCATAGGTCTTCAAGAGGAAGGCCATCCCAGATCCCCTACTGGTGTCCACTAGGAAGGGCCTGGTGATCACTAGGTGGGCCAAGCTCCTTGTGGTGGTGAAGATAGAGTTATTAGGACCAGACCAGATCGACAGTTGGACCGCTAAAAGACCGAACTAGAGCTTAAACCGGTCTGATTCACTTAAAAGACCGTCTATGCAATCGAACCGGTAAAAACCGGTTGAACCGGCCGGTTTTTTGTGGAACTAGTGAACCACCCGGTTCCATTCGAACCGTCCCAGTCCGTAATGGCATGCTACTTCACCTGGCGTCTTCCTATGTAGCATGGTGCTCACTGGTAGAGTGCATGCACGTGGCGTTGACGGGCCCGCCTAGTTGCTCCTCACCTTTTTTTGAATTTGACGCTGGTGGACTGCAGCTGGATTGGCTGCATGCACGTGCCATTGACTGGCCCACCTGGCAGCTCCTGAGTTTGAATGTTGCATTGGGTCGTGGTGCTTGGTAGCGTTGGCATCAACACAATCTTTTAAATTTTAAATTTTCATTAATTTTTTTAAATAAGCTCCAAATTAGATAAATAATATATCTATTTTGATTGCCATAACAAGCTCTTCGCAATAGTACACTCCATTTTAGCATTCGAGATATATTGTTTTGCAATGGTGAATATTTTAATTACTATTCTAATCCAGTTTAAATTATAACAACAAGATTGTTCATGCACTTGATGTTTTGAATTTAAGAACATGCCATTTTGTATTTGGATCCGTATGTGTATAAACTTTATGCTTCTACAATTAAATTGTGTTTTTTACTATCTATTAATTATTAGTTATATATATACACTGGTTCAATATATTTGTGGCTAATTTGATTTAACCGGTCCAAAATAATTGAACCGACGGTTCAACAGGTTCTAAACGATTAGACCAGTGAACCGATAGCCTCACCGGTTCGATCTTCGGTCCGATCCTAATAAGCGATAGTGAGGATGAGGAAATGAAGAAGGTGCCCTTGTCTGAGTCCATGTCACCAAGGGCAGCGGCTACCAAGAAGCATGGCAACTACAGTGAAGTCACCGATCCAAGCTCCTACACCCATAACTAGGTATGTATAATCTATAGTTTGTTCATTGTGATTGGATTTAGTGTTTTTTGTTCAGCACTCTGCTTGATGCATGCATATGTTATTGCAACACAACCCATGGTAATGTTATTTTGTTAGGATGATTATTTGAATTTGACCTGGGCTATTTGTACCTAGTCGTGGATTGTGTTTAGGGTTTATTTAGTTTTGATCTAGTGTGTGCAACTATAATCTAGAATGTTAGATGTGTGGGTGAAGAATCTGTATACGAATTTAAGGAGATGATCTAAATGCAACAACTAGATTTAGCCACCGATCCTTGCCAGTCTTGGAGCAATTTCTTTCAGCTTAAATTGGTGATGTAATTTTAGTAGCAGATGTATGCAGATGTAGTTGCGAAAGTTACTACATAGTGTTGTTTCTCCCCCTATAGAATTGTTATGGCTTGCACCTGTAGAGCCATTTTGATTTACCACTTCTTTGATTGATCCCTCTCATGCTTGCTTGGTGTCAAACTGATCCACTACCTGATCTGCAGTCAACATGCATGTCAAGTGTATGTATGTAAATTTAATTTGGGGGGAATTGAGGTCTGTTTGGGTAGGTACATGGCAACAAGGAAGGCTAGCTATTTCTTGCTTAGCTCTTTATAGTTGCACTTTAACTTGGTGATGTAATATAATGCATGCATGAGTATTGATCTATAGATGTATTCATACATAGGACTTCCAATAACAGTTTATGTGCATATGTATATATTTGGTTCCATCTTATGTGCTCCCTCCAAGTATAACCCTCATGGAGAGCATAACCCTTCTTCACTACAGTATTGTCATTGTTCATCATAGTGTTGACCAACTCAAGAGAGAGAATGCTGAGAAGGAAGAGGAGGAAGAGCATTTCAATAAGAACTTTGATGAGTTTGGTGAGCACCTACATTCCATGGTTTAGAATGTGCAGACCTTCACCATGGGCAAACAACAACTAATGTGATGACTTATTTTTGTTGTTGATGAAATAGGGCAGTAGTAGTAAATCTCTATGATGTAAAATCTATGATGTAGTACGTAATGCCCTCCAAGTACTTTTGCTGGCAATGCATTGATCTATGCATTATATACAATATATTGGTGCTGGTTTGTCAATGGCTACAGTGATATTTATGATCACCAATTGCTTGTACGTACAATTTGTTAAGCACATACATTGATTCCTGCATAGCCTAACTTCCATGTAATGCAATTCACATGTCATGACTACTGTGGGTACTATAGACACGCATTTAGGGTTTACTACAGACACGCATTTACTATAGACACATGTATAGAACACACATCTGGTATAAGTACTCGAGATGCATGTTGTGAACAAGCATGTGCAAAAGCATATGCGTCTGCAATAAGAGATGTTACTCGAGACATGTGTTGTGAACAAGCATCTGTATGATAACATGCATCTGCAATAAGAGATATCATTACTGACACATCTACCTGAGACACATCTGTAACCTTAGACCCCAATATCCCACATTCGGAGAACACCACACGTGTCTGTAATAACATCTTATTGTAGACACATGTTGATCTCGCCTAGCCGGTGATCCCCGCCAGCCAATTACTATAGATGCTTGTCAGTATAACATGTCTATAGTAGTGCTACTGCAGACACATGCACATGGTGGCACCTATATAGGGGATGTGAATTAACACTTTTCACATAGTGTGAGTGTAAAATGAGTCCACCAACATAGGGATCAAGGTATATCAAAGACATCTAGAAGCCACCATATCTAGACGATAGCGTAGGATCAATCTATTATGTATTCCATGAAACAAACTTGGAATCCAATCTATTAGCCAATCACCCTTGTTGTAACCCTACTCCCTCAAGCTATATAAGGAGGAGTATGACCCTCATGATCGGGACCGATGTCATTCATTCATATTCTCCTCATCTACTTCATAAGTCAGAGCAACAGAGCCCGGTAACTGAACATATGAATACAAGAAGAGCAACATCACCCCAACTGGACAAGGGCAACCCATGTGCTTGAACTAGTATAAATCTTATGTCTCATGTGCTACCATCTAGTTCATCTTACGTGAGTACTTGTGAGTACCTACTAGGTATTGTTGAAGTGATAGATCTACATGCTCATGAGAAACCTGCCCAAACCACTTGGTAAAAATGTTCCTTAGATGTCCTAGCATGAATCCATCCAATCAAAACACCCTCAAACCCATAGGAAATCAAAACCCATCAAAGTAGCAAACAAAGGGAGATCAAGAGGGAAAACTCAAAACCAAGTCATTTGTGAATCAAAGACTCAGATCTTAGAGGAATGGTTTCTTTATTGTTCTGAATCATCTAGGTTTGATTCTTTACAGAGGAAAGATTAAAACTTAGACAGTGTATTAGTATCCCATACTATGGGCATGATTGGTTGCTCTGAGGTCAGTCTTCCAAGATAGAGGCTTTGTCTAGGCTCTTTCCAGCCCTGATGAAAGCATTCACCTACCTTGTTTGCTTAAAATGTTTGGGGGCCTATAGGATAATAGTCATCTTGTTTGGTTGCCTGTGTGGATGATTCCAAGATAAGAACACGTCTCTCCTTCTTGTTTGGTTGGCCACACAACATAAGGTTCAACACTCAAGTATCGATTTTGTGAGATTACCATCATTCTCAAGAGAACAAACAAGAGAATAGGGTTAGCAGACTAATGATCTCTTCATGGAAGAACAACATTGCTAACACATCACCTCTAATGTCTCCATTGCCCAAGAAGGTCATGTATGAGCTCACCGCCCAGAACATCTACTACTCCAAAGTCGACTGCCATGCTGAGCTCACTCATGGTGCAGCTTCTAAAGCCATGCCGCACAACACCGACCCCGCCATACTACATCCTTTGTGACGTCCTCGCCACGTGCATGTCTTTAGACATCACTGGGTAAGTCGACACTGCTTGACATCCTCACCATGTGTATGACACTGATGCAGGAGATGCTCCTACACAACGTAATGCTGCTACAGTAGGTGTCATCATTTTGTAGGCTATCGGTGCACGTGCCCTAGGAAAACATCCCGCTTGACCTGCTTAGCATCTCAGAGACCTTTGTGTTCGCGGTGTAATTGCTACACCTAGAGTCATAGGCCACCGCTTTGGCCATAGTCATCGTGCTCCTCATAGACTGGTCCTAACATGTCTACATCTGAGCAAGTGTAGTAGTGGTAGCCTATGCCTATCAGGCCTACTCGTGCTGCATCCTCTGAAGTATAGCAAGAAAAGCTAGATTTGTCTGAGGTGGTTGAGGAGGTGCTGAGCTAGAGCAACCAACTTCACTATCATGTGCACATGAAGGCATGCTTGAAATCAACTGATAGTCATCATCTGAGCTATCAATTAGATCATTACCAATGAAGTCCTCCTACTATGTCTCTAGCTACTCCGATGCTACCTCCACAATGGCACCAATAGCACATCCTACTCAATAGCAATCTTCGGTACATTTGTTGGTTCAAGTCATACAAGCTGGTTCAAATCAGAGGGGGTACCCTCGCATGACAATGTCAGACAAGCTGGTTCAAGTCATAGGACATGAACTCTATGGTAGTACCACTGCACTTAGCTATTGCTTCTAGTGAAAATTTGTGTAGTAGCTCTCCAGATCAAGAAGGTAATCTAGTGAGCATACAGGAGCTGATGGTATCCATTGAAGCCCTTAGCTAGTGTGTCCTCCATCTCTGATTGCATGACATCCCAAATTTCAAAACTTTGTTTGAGAGATGAGGTGTTGTAGGAGCCAAAGCTGTATCTTCATCAATCCCTCTCTGTAACCACCCCTCGGAAGCAATGTCCTTCTCATGACAACATCTAAGACATGTGTTGTCAGTGCCAAGTCATGATTGGTGTGACTAGAGCCCTCTCCAAATGGCTCTGTAAAGCTAGGTCAGACAAGGTTAGTGAGAGGTACCCATCCACCATGAGGGTGTCTTGGTGGCTCTATATCACCATAGCAGATCTAGTGAATACGATTAGCTGACTCAGGGATCCTCAAGATCTCTCAGGCTCGTGAACTCTAGATCCTCAAGTCTCTACCTCTGAAGGCAAAGTGTATCCACTAGTGTTCATGGTCAACCTAAAGTGAAGCATAGAACTCACTAACCCAAGAAGGGACATAAGTACCAGTTCATCCAAGTAAGTCTGCTAGACCTAGAAGGTAGGTGAGGACGGATCTGCTCTCTAGCAATTGCTATAATGGCATCTAGGGAACAAACTCGCTGCTTGCTGAAGGTGACCCCACTGTTCTAATGTGCATTATAGAAGTCATCCTCAATCAGAACATAGAAGTTCTTAGATGCTCTCTCATCCCTCTAAGATGGAAACCACTCCTCAAAGGGAACAAAACTTTGGGCCTGCACCTACCTGGCTGTATCTGCTCTTAGGTTAAGGTGATAACTCATGGAGAGGCACATGGTTTGGGAGGAGCTCGTGCACCATGGCACTGCACCTTAGTCCTAGGAGATGCCTGAGCACGAGCACAAGTGGAGCAACAAAGCTGTGGCACCTCTGTCTCCTCGATCTATTGTGTAGGCTTCTCTGGTTGCTCTAGCTGCTCTGTGTGCTTAGCTAGAGGGTCCTCTATGGACTACGGCTTGGTCTCTAAAGTGCCAAGCTCTCAACCCTTAAGGTGAAAGAATCTCTCATCAATCTGGATGCCACCACCTCTACCTCCTCTCTCTACATGCTCTGTAGCTACTGCCATTGCTACAACCATCTATGCATCTCTATCACTGGCCTTATGCTTCTTGCTAGCAATTTACTTCTTTCCTTTTCCCTTTTTCTACAAGTGTTAAGCCAGGTGGACACCTCTCCTCATCACATGGACCACCCCGACATTATTGCAGTGAGCCATAATAATTGAGGCAAAGAACCACTATCATTGAGTAGCTCAACTCACACACAAATGCTCCACCTAAATTGTTGCCACTGATAGATGAGATCACTGACCCTTGTGAGGCTTGGCCTCAATCATTACTCACAGGCTTTGCCTTGAGTTATCTGCCACTGACCATTGACCAAGTAATCACACTGCCCAAACTTGCTGCAATGGATAGATAGACAATGTCTATAAGCATATATAATTCTAGAGATATGAATGCCCTAGGGAAGCAAGCAATTTAGGTGAGAAAATAGAGGAAGATGGCTTACTACCTTAGATAAGGATGATCCCTATGTATCAACCAGGTAATCAGTCGGGAGGCCATGCTAGACATTGAGAGAGGTCATGTGCAATCGCGGAACACACAAGAGACGATGGTGACTTGAACAAAGGAAGATACATGGTGGCAAAGACACTATGCGAGGGCACGACGAGCATGAGCATGACAGGAGTGTGGAGCATGCGAGCAAGGGCAACCATAGTGGCACGGGCAAGTGGAGAGGCAACACATGGGTTAGACGCATTGCAAGCTTGATCGAATGGTGTGAAGGAAGAAGGGAGAGATTTAGCACAAGTGAGTGAGGAAAAGAGGTGGCCCACATGATTTAAGTGCTGACTGAATGATCCAATGTGAGGAACTCTAGCGTCTGGTCAAGAGAGGTTCAAAAACTATATCGAGGCAGTAAAGAAAAGTATCTATTAAATTAAATAAAATATGTACTTTGTTGTTACGAAAATGAGCCTAAACTAGGTGTAAACAACATTCATCATTCAAACCTCATGGGTGGGTCCCCATCATGTTTAACATTTATAAACTTCACCCTTTTTATTTGTGTTCATGTTCTCAACATGAATGGAAGAAATACTATCAAAGTGCATGGTGTTTGTTAAAATTCATCTTTCAACAATAAATATGTAGTTCTACTCTCATTTGATTACTGCACACCTTGTCTTGTTAGGGGCAAGTGTGTTCATCTCTTTAAGCTAAAGGCAAGAATACTAACGACGTAACAATGACACTTGTGAAGTGCTTCATCTAGAGGAACCACCTTTAGCATCAAATAGAGGAACATAGTTGCATTCAACACTACACACCTTGCCTTTTCCGTTGGGTGGGTGTGTTCGTCTCTTGACGCTAAAGGTAAGAATACTACAATATTTAACAATATCATTTGTTAAATGTTTCAACTAGATCATCCACCTTTAGCATCAAATAGAGGAACAAACTTGTAGACTAAGAAGAGTCAGAGAGAGTGGTGGAGAGAGAGGGGAGAGAGAGGATTAAATATGATATTATGAAGAGTGAACCAAATATACCTTTTTACAAATTCACTAGTTAGACTAAGTGTCCTGTGAGAGGAAGGATGCATGGCACAAAATCAAATGTGTACTCACGTGTAGCTATTTTCCTACTTTGTCAAGTAAATACAGTCATTTAAAAAATGGTTTAATATTCAGTATCTAACAGGAGCCTTGTTTGTGGGTATGCAGATGAGGAGGTGTTCTTTCAAAAATGTGATCCAGGTTAGTGCTTGGGAGATCAACATCAATAATCTAGTGCATGAATTGAGGTCATCAAGTGAACATGACATTTTCTTTTCATTGTAACAATATTATATTATTGTAAATATGTGGCTCCTACTCCTATATGGTGGCATGGATGGGAGCTAGGAGGTGAAACCACTTGCATTGAAGTTGCAAGCATCAACGCCACATGAGCCAACACCTGACATCGACATATGGAGGGACACGATGGAACAACACAAGTGGCTGCAAGAAGTTGTTGTGCACCATGATGCATGGCTAATCAGGATTTCTAGCTTTGCTACTTCATATCTGACAACTATAGAATGGAATTTTATTACTTTGCTACTTCATATATGTCTTTATTAATAATGTGTTTCTCTTTAGCTATTATGTTATGAACAGTATTATAGGTGGCAACAACATCTACTTAGTGTTTAGGTTATAGTCACCACACCAACCATTAAGATGAGGAACACATGGAGAAGAGTAAGTGTGAGAATGATATGAAGAAAAATATCTATTAAATAAAATAAAATATATACTTTGTAGTTATCAAAATGAGCCTAAACTAGGTGTAAACAACATTCATCATTCAAACCTTATGGGTGGCTCCCATTCACGTTTAGCATTTATAAACTTCACCCTTTTTATTTGTGTTCTTGTTCTCAACATGAACGGTAGAAATACTACCAAAGAAACTAGAGTTTGCATGTATTTTATTGAGAGCATCCACCTTTAGTGTTAGATAGTCGAATACACATGAAGAAACAAAGGGTGAGAGGGTATTGGAAATGACTTGTAACAAAGGACTTTTTAACTATAGTAAAATTAATAGTTACTAAGTTCTGCAAGATCAAAGTGTATGGCATCCATCGAAATACATCTTTTGACACTAAATATGTGGTTCTCTTCTAATTTTACCACTACACACCTTATCTTGTCTATGGGCAAATGTGTTCATCTCTTTACGCTAAAAGCAAGAATATTAGTGAAGGTAACAATGACACTTGTGAAGTGCTTCAACTAGAGCATCCAACATTAGCGTAAAATAGAGGAACACAATTGTGTACAGAAATGTGTTGGTACAGATAGGATCCAATAAATAGGTGGTTCTCCTCTGATACACTGCACACCTTGTCCTTTTTCAGTGAGCAAGTATTGTCGACGAAAGCTAGTCGGCAGTCTACCTTGGGGTATACCCA
>Ga0182004_10004767_pt1 | contig 10981 bp, 13 predicted proteins | sample Sormic07211540_1_FD_120479 | JGI IMG/M metagenome (GOLD analysis project Ga0182004, IMG submission 120479) | Endophyte microbial communities from Sorghum bicolor roots, Mead, Nebraska, USA - 072115-40_1 MetaG | ecosystem: Host-associated > Plants > Roots > Unclassified | place: USA: Nebraska...
CTTTCTTCTCTGTGCGGGCGCGGGGCAGGAGTCGTTTTCGGTAGAGAACGAGTTGGCGGCAGACGGATATGCTAGGGTGCGGCGGGGTGAGGGACGGACGGATCCCGTGCTCGTGGGGGTGGGGATGGGCTCCTTGTGCGGGGAGCGGACAAAAGGTGGTCCTTTACACTGGGCGAGTTGGTTGGGGAGCTGACGGTTTTTTTTTCTATGTGGTGCGGATAGAAAGCTCGGCGTCCGGACGCGCTGCTGGCGCCGGACGTCCGGGTGCTGGCAGTACCGTTGTTATAAACAAGAACATATATCTATGATTTCTATTGAATTCTCTGGAAAACAATATAACTTACACACACAAAAACAATTATATTGATCAAAGATAAGAGTATTGTGATTTTACAGTGCCGGCACTCTGCTGTACATACCTCTCGCTCCCTCAAACAGCAACTCATCTCAAAAAAAAACAAAAAAGGAACACAGCAAGGCAGAGTTGATACAGAAAAATTTCAAGCCTCGGAATCAAACCTGTGTGACCCTTGAATCAATGAAGGGCACTTGACAAAAAGGAAAAAGGAAAAAACACACCTATGAATTGGAAGAATAAGAGAAACCTAGCAAAACAAATCCAAGCTAGGAAAAAGGAGACCTATCCAGGACAATGTGAAAACTGATGTGTCATTGCAGATGGTGATTGCGTTCTGCAAAATGACGGCAGTTGCCATGGGCTAATCAGATATAGAACACAACGAATTTCACCAAATGGCCATTTGACCCAAGGATTAAATGAGACATTGGAAGCGTTGATGATCAGGCTAAAAAAGTTGAAGAGCAATTTTTAGCCTATTCTGCTTCCACTTTGGAAGCTTGCTAAATGCTTCCTTTGTCATCCCAAACTTCTCTTTGAATTCAGTCGAAGACAAGTAGGTCTGCACACCAAATTGAAAATAATGTGAACATTACACTTTTTTTAGAACAATAGAGGATTGTGAGATCAGGAAATCACCTCTCGCCTCGTGACATCAATTTCAGTAACAGGATCAGCAGCTGTGGTCTGCAGACGTTCATATGGGTAAATAGGAAGGCCCTCGTCATCTTCTGGCTCGTTTTCTTTTACATCTTCATTTATAGTCAGAGATTCGACTCTAGTGGCCACAGTATCAACACCTTTACCATCTCCCTCCTGTTTTGGCTTCTCTGACTCAGAGCCATCTAATTTGCACAGAATTTTTTACAGAGAAAAAGTAAGCTACATAAGTTTTATATTTCTATTTGCAAGAATTTCCGCCAGCGCAGTGGTATCACATACCTTTCACGAATTCTGGAGCAGGAGTTTGAGAAGGGCGATCCAAAGAACCAGCCACAGCAGCAATTGCAGATGACTTTGTATTTGACGAATCAGGTGTAACAGATTTCGGGTAAAGTTTCTTAACTACAGGTGGAGGAGTGGAAAGATTTCTGTTGCTTGAACTTTCAAAATTAGCAGCCAATGCAGTGAATGCTGGAGATCTTCCCCTAACACGGACGCGCTCAGGACTGAAGGACATGCTTCTGGAGCGTTGGGATTTATCTTGTGTAGTACTCCTTCCTGAATAGACGGGTGTTCGTCGTTTCGGTTTCTGAAAACGCGTGAGAATCAGCACGAGTTCTATCATTTATGTAAATATATGTTCAGCACGAGTTCTATCATTTATGTAAATATGGTCAGTCATATAACTACAAGGAAAAGGACATAATGCAAACATACAAAAAAGGGTGGCAGTGTAGAAATATATATTGCATTGCAAAACAAGACAGAAGAAATAACAGGCAATTCTGATAAAAAAAAGGCTTGGTGTTTGCCTGTTTGGTTAATATGAGAAGCAACTATGAACAGTAAAACTTACATATCCAGCGAAAGAAACACAAGCATGTGTGTCAAAGAACATGGAAAACTACTGAAATCACACAAAGAAAGGAGAAATTTTGCTGTACTGTAGAAAAATGTTTGCAAGAAAAGGAGTTAACAGATATATCGGCATGGACAACTATCGTGATTCATGAAATCATTAGGTTTCGGGCATCTTACATCCAGTGCTGGAGCACCTCCACCTTTTACAATGGCAAGCTTCCTCTGGTATGAATTGCCATGCATCTGAAAACAAAAGGGAGAGAATGTGGAGTCCAATACTATATCAAAGCATTGATCATGCTGTTCTCTACTGTATGGACTTCAAACTGCTCAGATGTTGAAGAATAAACAATTTCAGTTGCTAAACCTATAACTAATCTACTTACCAGTGATTTTGCCAAGTCCCAGGTGAAGAATCTAGTGAAAAAGGGAGGCTCACTCCCCTCCATAACGGTGAAAATTGGTGTTTCACGGGCAAGGTTTTCCATAAGGAAATCAAGCACAATAAATTTCTGGTGAAAACGTGAAGTAATGAGAGAAGAAAACAAAAAATGGATTATAAAGCAGCTGTGTAGAAAAATAAATCGTTACCTCCCCAACATCCAGAGCTTGTAACCTGACTTTAACATCCACCTGCTGACCAACCCAAACAAATATGCTCGTGTGACAGTCCAGAATGAAAACATCTTCTGTCATTAGATCATCTTGAGTAAAGTGGTATATTTCTTTGACCTGCTCAATAGATTTCGAATACAGATTTTAAATGTAAAAACAGGTAGCATACAGCATAAGATACTAAAATTACAGGTCTACTGTGCTCACCTTCAAATTGCCTTCATGGACCCCAACAGGTTAGGAACATTAATAGGGAGAACAGCAGAACAAGATCAGTATGTATTTGAATTGTTAACGTGGATAACTTCCCCAACAAAACTACTCAATCTACATTCTTGATTACCTTTCGACAGGATGCATGAGAAAAGATGGGGATCACTTTCAAGTTCTCGCACCATTTTTTGGCCTGAGTACTCAGATTTGCCTCCCAGTAAGCTCCAAAACTGGTCCGTTTCTGAACCTTCCTTTTGTGACCTAGACTGTGTGTTTGGCTGTACATGGTAGAAAGAAAAAATGAGAAGAAAAACTTATAGACCGATAAAAGGGCATAGCAAAGTATAACAAATACAATAAAAAACTTCTTAGAATGACTTGAAAGTATGAACAGTGGAAGTTCAGCCTAGATCATGTTGAATATTCCTGATGAAATACAAGTGCCAGGAAGCAGCAGCTAGTAGCTCCCATATATCCCAGAGGGTCTGGGATTTAACTGTCTGACGCCGAAGTCCTCTTTACTGAATTAGTCCATGTCTCATATAAAACCAGCCACTTCAAAACTACAACATTTCTGTAATTTGACTAAGAATAAATAAGGCACGTAAATTAGCACTCCCTCCATTCCAAATTATAGTTCACTTTAGATTTGTCCTAAGTCAAATTTCTCTAACTTTGACCAAGTTTTTTTTAAGTAATAACTTTGACCAAGTTTATAAAAATACAAACGAACTTCTGCAACATCAAATTGGTTTCATTAAATTCTTCATGAAATATGTCTTGATAGTGCATTTATTTGGTATTGTAGATAACATATATTTTTTCTAAAAACGTGGTCAAAGTTAGAGAACTTTGCCTTATGACAAAACTAAACAGTTCTATAATTTGGAATGAAGTGATATTTGTGATGGTTTTTACAGAAGCAGGCTGGTTATTTGTGATATCAAGATATTTCCAGCTGGTGGCTGGAACAATTTCCATAACCACCAGAAGCCAAGCTAGTAATGGCAGGGCCACTACAATCCAGGTAAGGCCTAAAGGGCCTGATAGATACCATTTTATCCTCCTATCAGGCTCAGATTTTACAGCGCACATTTGTGCAGAGTCCATGTAAACCATCAAATGAGATTATGGTTAAACTTACAGAAAAAATCTACAAAGTTTGAAAAGTTACATCTCTGCAACAAGATAATCAAATATCTAACTAGGGACGATAGTTCCACACCTTAATAACATCAAGCTGCCTCTCCATTAACTCTTGATCCAATGCAGTGGTCAGATTTCCAGCCCAAGTGAACACTGTGTGTCCATCATGTAGAATGTAACAATATGATGAATTCAATGACGAGGCCACCTAACAATAGATACAGGAGACAGTATATGACTGGTAAGGAAGATGGTATAATAATATAATATTAATCTGCAGTCAGATAAACCTTTGGGAATAAAAATGCCACTTCCACATGAGGGGATTAATCCCCTTTATCTAGGTCGAGGTCGTTCTAATTTTCAATCAAGGATGAGCTATGTAATTTTTTACCGAGACTGTCTTGGTGTGTGTTATAAGGGTTCTTACTCCTTGTTTCTTCATAATACAATGATGCATAAGTCTCCTGCATATTCAACGGAAAAAAACTTACTGGTTCAACTTGAATCGCTTGCATGTTTTCTGGTCCTGAACCTTGAATACGAAAGAGTGCAAGCCCATCTTCAGAATAACTTTCATCATCAATACCATTTTCAGCGGTGAATCTCTTGTATCCAGAACTAAGACCACCCTACAATTACAATTTCGGATGGTAAAACTGCTGTGTTAACTAGTAACACCAATACAACTGAAGACCATTAAATGCATGCACACCTTAAACACTTGCAAGCTTTGAAATATCACAAAGAACTGAATCGGTTCTTTCCCCTCATAAAAGCGTGCCTGATACAAAGCAACGATACATTAGAGAAGACAAAAGGGTTTATATCCAGTTTAACAATTCCACATAAAGAAAATCAGTGAGTTACCTGGACGGCCTGAAACTTAGCAGATTCAACCATCTTGCTTGCAAGTGAAACTGCTATTACCCTATCCTCCTGGAAAGAATTGAAAAAAAAATATTTATTGTTCAAGATGATTTAACAACATAACTGAAGACTACATAATCAACGAGCATAAGGTTATCCGAATCTCACTAATATGCACAGACAGCATAGGTAACCTTTTGTTTTTAGTTCACAAACCAAGAACATGAAATCAATGTCAGCTGATACTTCAAACCTTTTCAGTTCTTATTTACGAACTTCAAAGATGACTTAACTAAAATTAGGCAACTACGATCTAGAAAGTCACAGATTGGTACAAGCATCAGCCTGAAACCAAAAAAAATTCACAACAAAATTGAATTTATAGAAAACACTGCTACCTCAATACTCTTTTTCCCAAACCAGGTTCCAACAAGACATTCCTCCTTATCATCTCCAGGATAAGTATACTGAAATACGTAGCAATCGCCAGTGTAAAATTTGGATTGGTCAGAGGATGAGAGTTGAACCTTGTCTTTATCATTTACACGCCAAACCTATCAAATTGAGGGAGAAAAGTAAGTCAGAATACTGTTAGTTTGCATATGAAAGCTAAAAAAATAAAATGAACCACATGGATACAAAAAAATGAATTAAACATTTAGCCTTGCACACAACTTGGAAGCACACTCCAACTTCCTTTCTCAAAGTGAATTTCTAGCTAGTTAGCTCCCATGAGTTTGTACACCCATGCCAGCACATATGCACTTTCTGAAACCACTATTTGCAACAATGCTTCTCCAAAAATATTTTTAAACGTACAGAATCTTGAAAGGCAACTAAGATAAGAATGTTTGCAGCCTAACATTGAGAAGGGGGAAAGCCAAAAAATGATGAGATATAAAATATGAGGCTAATATAAAAAGTGCAGAAATACCTGCAAGTTGCCAGTGCAATCAATATAGGATTGAGGTTCTTCTTTTGCAGGAGCAGCTTTCATCAAACCCTTAACATTTAAGCCCTGGCGTTTGAGAAGAGCTTCACAAAGAACACAATTGATCAAATTGTGAAGGGTGTAAAGCATTTCATAAATTTTAAAAGCGGAAAACTGGAGCTAGTAAATTTGTAAATAATAACCTGCAACTTTGCCTCTTCCATCCTCCGATGACAACTTCAACTCAGGCGTCTGCGGCCACTCTTTAAATTTTGACTTGAACGTAACAGTCTCAAACCCTTCAATCACTTTGATTATATGTGTTCTTGTTCGGTTTGAATCAGAGAGCAATTTCTACATAGGCAATTAAGGCAAATAAATAGTAAACATCATAGCAACATAGTCAGCACAAAGAAGTCATTCTGAAAATATGCAATATTTCTAATTAGCATGAACAAGTAGCCAAGCCTCTAAAAAATAGAGGAATATAGATTCAAAAGACAACCTTAAAGGTAAAAACTGAAGGAGCCTATGCCATATTACAAAATCAATGAGCCCATCAGCAAGTGTCAGCAAGACTTGTCAGCATTTTCAATAGTGTAGCACTAAGAATACGATGAAATTGCATAACTAGCTGAACAAATGTTACCTCAGCAGCTTCACTAGCACCCTTTCTCTCCTGCAGGGATGTAATTCTGCCCATCCAAACATACAATTCAGAACCAGAGTCTAAGAAGTAACACTTGTTTGTCTCAAGTAATTCATGTGCTAAAGATTGGCAGTCGATAGGCACCAGCTTTCCTTGGTCAAAACTGAAAAGTAAACATTTCATAGGTTACTAATAGATTCCAAGTACAAACTGTTTTATCTGGCAATCAAATCAAACAAAAGGAGTTCCTGTATACAGAATAAAAACTCAGTCGATTACCATAGCAATTTGAAAGCAGTTTCTTCATGTTTCTCATTGCCTTCTGCAGGTGCCCTCCTAGGAAGAGGGGCGAAGCCACCAAAAAAACTCCAGAATTCACCAGCTTCCGCATCAGCCATCATTCTACCATCCTCTAAGAAAAATGAAACAGTCATATCTAGAGATTTTAATTCCCAATAGCACACTAGGTGAATAGATGCTCACCAACAGATGCAATTTCACATTTGCCCTCATGAAATGTATCTTTGATGTACTGCACAACTTCAAGAGCTTTTGCTCGCTCTTGGATGGATGAGTTTGAGCCACTGAACTGGAAAATTTTGAACTTCGTATCCAAAATAAATATGTCATCATGATTAAGGGATGATCGAGCAAAGGGAACCTGGTTGTAAAATGGGAAGTCTTATTATACAACATGAATATCCATATTGGAATAAAAAAGACAGTCACGCAGATAACTTGCCTCTTTAACATGAACAACATGCTTCCCATGGCAGACATATAAGCGGGTCTCGTGATCCTGCTCATTGACCTCAACATGGTTGAATCCAGATGCCACTCCTCCTGGCTGTGGCATGATGCATGGTCTAAAATAGGACAGGAATTTTTCTGTTTCATTGCCTTGTATTTCTCGGTACTGAACAGCACGCCCGCCAAGAGCAGCATCAAGCTCTACCGTTAAAATCGCAGCAGTTCCAGCTTCGTCCTACCACGAAAATTGGATTCAATTACCTTTCAAAACAGTATCACCAAATGACATGAGAAATTTACCTGACTAGTATCTTTACCAATCCAGTAATGGATGTCATGGCGAAGAGAACCATTTTTCAAGGCTGTTGTCTGTAAGAAGGGAAAAGATGCAGAAAAAGTTACATGCCCGTGACCAGAATCCAAATGAATCCCCAAGCATACTAAGTCAAATAAAAATAGTGATACCATATGTATGGCAATAAAAGAGACTAAAATGTTGATTAAGGTCTATGAATCATGTGCACACTACCCAAAAACAAAGTAGGATTACAGACTTTACAATACCATGGAACTTTACTGATTGAATGAATCATTTTATACGAAAGTATTTAACTATGCATAGCTCACAACCTCAATAAAACCAGTTTCATGAACTGCAGCTTACTACCATATCTACTAAGAAAAATCTTCAATTTTAGTGAAGTTTTACAGTAACAATATAATATATACTGGCTGCATTTAATCCCCTCTGTCAATGGAAATAAGGCCAAGTGTAAAATATAATTGAATCTATATAATTTAAAATTTGCAAACAGTAGTTTGCATGCAAGGAATAACTCAGATTATTTTAGCTGGTCCTCCTTGATCTTGTTAATAACATTATATAGCATATATACAATTCCTCTATCATCCATTTTCATCTGTAGACTGTAGTCCACAGAATGTATTACATGTTTACGAAAACACTCATAATGCATAAAATATCAGAACTCTACAGCGAAGTCCCCATCCATACTTAAATATTTGCAAACTACTTTTATCCCATAGAATAAACTGTTAACAGTTTTTTTAGCAAATCAAGTCCACAAGTTATTGTAATTTTGTAAGTTCTATTATGGCTATGGTGAGATCTAGGCTGTGGCATAAGAGGAGCTAAAACAACTTTTTCATTCTTTTTAAACCAAAAAAAATCACAGGGTCAGTCGTATAGAATGAACCGCATTGTGCAATATAAGGATTGAACTGCCAAGATGTTTAGCAAAATGCTAAAGAATTTTGACAAATAACAATTGAAGAACATATGTAAATTCTAGAAATATATCAACTAAGTGCCTGGGTACCAGTAAAAAAGTTTTGGCTGGACATTAGTTTTTCCTAAATCTAGGAAGCAAACTGTTAACAGGAAGATATCATGCCCTTTGATACCTTCAAGATAATGTAAGAATCACCCATGAAGAACTTTCCATATGAAGATGCAGGGACAGGAACCGGCTTGAAATTCTCAATACGCCATATTTCCAAGCCGCTGCAAGGTATTAAGGATAACAATAGCCATTCATGGACCTAGACCAAAAGCATAATGGAGTTGTAGAGTAATTTTCAATAGTAAATTTGAGATCAAGTGCATGTTCCATAAATATTTGATGTACTCAACTTTGACAAGCTTTACTGCTTTAGTAATTATAATCTCATCCTTCACTGTAATTGCTCAATCTTTACATTAGCTTATTGATATTGCTATTTAGTTGTCCAAAAATGCATACACCTTTTCCAGGAAATGAGCACCGATTTATACTGTGTTGGATTTATAGAACATGCCAAGAGGGCATATCCCAGGAGAGTTCATTTATGTACATGACTACATTACAAATTAGTAATTAATAAATCATGTCAAACAGGTACAGGATTTTTTTTTCCTCTACAGCTCCCGTGTGTGATATAAAAATGGCCATCTCATGCTACACCAAAAATGATTTCTTAATTTTCTTGTATGGTATGATACCTCACATCCTTGCCAAAAATCACTAACCAATAAATAGGGGAGAGGTTAGAGATTTGGCCAGCATGAAGATGACAAAACGCTAAAAAAATAGTCATAATATAATGATGGAATGAAATAAATGAAATCCTGTCATCCTGAAAAGGATACTCCTTTTGTCCAGAACCACGGAAAGCCGGGTCCAGGTCCTTCATAGAAACTGACATCCTCAATTCGCAAAGAAGTGTTGCCTAATTCTTCTTTCAAACGAGACCTAAAAGGATGCTGTGAACAAGAAACCCATGGATAGTAAGCAAATAAACAAACAGATAATCTCCTATCCTGAGAAAACTAGAATAGCTAGTTTTGCTGATGCGGAGTAACACTATCATTACATATAACAATATATCTGAGCATCCAGATTTTTACAAGAATAGCTTCGAATCATATTACTGATATGAAAGCAACAAAATAGGCACACCATCCATCATATCCTTAACTGTAACCGACAAAAGATATGAGCACTCAGCACTGATTGTACAAGTTCTTGCTGAATATCTTCTCCTATAGGATCTGCTAGATAACTTGACTCTGCAGTAGAATGTATCAGATTAACACATATGGCGCCTAACTCAGTCAGGATCCTATACTAGTAAGTCAGCTTACAATGCATATTTTCTCGGTGCCATCAAGTTTACACACGGAAATGTGTCTGGAAATCATGGGCTCCGCTCCACTGCAAGTTCTTTATTTGGGTGGCAATCAAGAATAGGTTCCGGACTTCAGATCATTTGGCTAAAAGAAGGCTGCCACATCCCACTGCTTGCCCCCTTTGTGATGCCTCATAAAACAGGTTTGGCTGGCTGTTCATCCTTGAAAATTTTTGGTTTTGGCTGCCCCTGATCCTCAACCTGCTGCCACTCATTTCTACAAATGGTGGCATGGTGTGGTCAGAAGCGTTCCAAAGGACAGAAAGAAAGGGCAGAATTCGCTTCATCATCCTTGTGGCTTGGGAGATAGGTAAACATCGCAATGCTTGTGTGCTAGGCCTTGTATTTTGGTAGTGTTAGATGCAGTGGAAAATGAGAGTAGTTTGTCTTGTACATCAGCTCTCCATGAACTACTCATGAGGTCGTTAAGGCTCTATTGCAAGTGGTGTGTCTGTAATTAGACATCCGCGGGAGTTGGCCGCTGGCCTCTCCTTATTTTCTTTCTCTTCTCTAATAAATAACATGCAGCTCTCCTTCTTCATTCGAGAAAAGAAAAAACACATTTACCAATCGAGAAACGTGTGTCAATGCACAATAACATGCGACCACACATATTTACATTCAGTAAAGATTGCAGGTGAAGGTGAAGTTAGGAGCAAGAACTACAATACTTTTTTTTCTCAAATACGCAAGAAAGCTGTGTATCATTGCATTAAGAAAAAAAGGAGAGTACAACACCCTGTGATATGGCTTTGTTTCAGTAACGAGGTCAAGCAACAGAATAGACATACTATGGAATAATGTCATTGCCGACAACTTATAACAGATAACACAGAATCCAAATAAGATGCAGTATGATATATGTTTCCATGTCAGGAAATGCACGGCAATGTAAATCCATAAGTGGCCCAAGGCTCACGCGCAATGCTGGTCTCGAGTGACCAAAGGACTAATCTGGTAGATCGCATGCATCGCTGGTCTCAAGTGACCGCAGGACTAGTCTGCTATAGCCCAACACAGACAGCAATTCCTTCCTTCTCCGGACTCCTAGTCCTATCCCGTCAGCTCGAATTCCAGCTGAGCTCTGAAGAGCTAAAGTAGTACGGTAAGCATTGCCACCGGCGGAGCCAAGGCCCGGCCACCCTGGGCAGCTGGCCGGGCTCCCACGGGAACAGCAGAGGCGGGAGGGGAGAGGGAGGTGCGTACGCAGGGTCGTCGGCCGGTGCGCGGAGGACGC
>Ga0182004_10004768_pt1 | contig 10981 bp, 8 predicted proteins | sample Sormic07211540_1_FD_120479 | JGI IMG/M metagenome (GOLD analysis project Ga0182004, IMG submission 120479) | Endophyte microbial communities from Sorghum bicolor roots, Mead, Nebraska, USA - 072115-40_1 MetaG | ecosystem: Host-associated > Plants > Roots > Unclassified | place: USA: Nebraska...
CTCTCTGATCTCTCGTCTGAGCACGAGCACGAGGCCACTGGATCCAGCTCCTATGGAGGGGACATGGCCAGCTACGCCCTCAGCCCTCTCTTCCTCGCACCGGCGGCGTCGGCCACCACCGTGATGCCGCCGGCACCTCCTCATCAGCAGCCGGAGGAGGAGCCCAACAAGGCGGCGGGGACCAAGAGGAAGAGAAGCCAGCCCGGTAACCCAGGTACTAGAAATTGACCATGCGATGCATGCATCATTTTCATATTGTTTTGTGCTAGCTGATCGATCGGTCCTGGCATGGCATATATGGTTGGTTGCTGACTAATTTCATTAATTAAAGACCCCGGCGCTGAGGTGATCGCGCTGTCGCCGCGCACGCTGGTAGCGACGAACCGGTTCGTGTGCGAGATCTGCAACAAGGGGTTCCAGCGGGACCAGAACCTGCAGCTGCACCGCCGCGGCCACAACCTCCCCTGGAAGCTCCGCCATCGCAGCAGCCTCCCGTCCGGCAGCTCCGGCGCCAGGCAGCAGGGTGGTGAGGCGGCGGCGCCGCGCAAGCGCGTGTACGTCTGCCCGGAGCCAACGTGCGTGCACCACGACCCAGCGAGGTAGGGATCGATGCATATATATATATGCAGTGCACACACGCATGCATCTTCTCCCGTGATATATATATACTGTATGATTGGATTGTTGTGCATGCATCGATCAGAGCTCTGGGGGATTTGACTGGGATCAAGAAGCACTTCTCCCGGAAGCACGGGGAGAAGCGGTGGCGCTGCGAGCGCTGCGGGAAGCGCTACGCCGTGCAGTCGGACTGGAAGGCGCACGTCAAGGGGTGCGGCACGCGCGAGTATCGCTGCGACTGCGGCATCCTCTTCTCCAGGTACAACTAGCTACTAAATTACTGCGCTCTCGTCTCATCTCCATTTCATCTCATGAGAGCAGGGGTTGTCATCGTCATCAGTTTTCGTGATTATTATACAGAATTATTTATGTGTTCTTTCTTGCTCTCTCTTCTTATTGGAAGATCACTACATGCATGGACTTGCTTGCTGAATAGCCTAATCACTGTCTATTGATTGTCTCGCACCGGAGAAAACCTAGCCACCGCCGCCGGCGGCGGCTAACATCATGCATCGCCAGCGGAGCTGCAGCAACACGGAGACCGGCGACTGTTCCATCAAGCCTGTCATTTAATTAGTCTAGTAGGGATCGGAGATAAGAAGAAAGGACCAAGCAAAATTAAGCCCATCTATATGTTCCTTCACTCACCAATTGCATGCTTCGACTTCACCCATGCATGGAGTAAAATACATATATAAATAAATTTTCAAGGAGAAGGTTTTTGTTTTGGGCTTCTCACAAGATTAATAATTATTGACGAGTCTCGTACATGCTGAGGAAGATGGCATGGCATGCGCATGCCAACCTTTGAGTCGTCTGAATGATATATAGATTCTAAAACATATATATATATATATAGATTATAAAAATTTATGAAGTCAGCAATATCTGCTTGTTGACACGTACGGTTCTTAAACTCTTCTGTTTTCATGTAATAATAATGCCAACAAAAATGTACATATAACCGCATGTGGACGGACTTCATTTAGAATTTTAGGGTTTCCATGTCTTGTCATAATATTATTTGCATGATTTACATCCTGATGCATATATGTAACTACTTTTCCCTTGTAGAAAGGAGAACACAAATATAAATATATAGGAAGGGGAACTTGTTGCATGGTGCATATGTACTTTGATTTTCCTATGAAAACCCAGGGGTCAAACTAGCACTATACACAACAATATATGTTTACATGCATATTTGGAAACACATCCTGCCTGCACCTACTTTATGGCAGTCCATGTGGCCATCATCATGGCATTTCCTTCAAAATGGAACCAAGCTACAGTAGTATACATATGAAGCAAGAGGAGTACTTTATGAACTAGTACTACTACTGCAAGTATGTAGTATAGCACAGTAGTGCAATAATGCAGTAACGTAGGATCGTTTTCACATTTCCATTTATTGTATTGCACACTGCTTTCTACATTAGATAGTAGTGAAGTTTAAGATGCAGTTTCAAGCAGCACACAGCGTGTCCCTCCACACTCGATAACATGGTCAAGATGTTGTTAAGGACATATCCTCCATTTCAAATTATAAAACGTTTTGGTATCTTAGATACATTACTTTTATTATATATCAAACACATTATATATACCTATAAGCGAATAGCAAAACTAATTTGAAATGAGAGAGTACGTTACTACACTAAATTTAGGCCTTGTTTAGATCAAAAAGATTTTGGATTTTGACACTATAGCATTTTCGTTTTTATTTGACAAACATTGTCCAATCATGTAGTAACTAGGCTTAAAAGATTCATCTCGCGATTTACAGACAAAATGTGCAATTAGTTTTTGTTTTCATCTATATTTATTGCTCCATGCATGTGTCGCAAGATTCGATGTGATAGATAATCTTGAAAAGTTTTTGGTTTTTGGATGAACTAAACAAGGCCTTAATTACATCCTACACACGCGCGCACACATGCATCTGCATGCTTCTTTTCAGTAGTGATCACAAAGGAAACTAAAAAAAGAACCTAGCTAATCATAGGACGCAGCTTTTCGCCAGCAAAGTTAAATGAAACTTTACATGCATGGATTGCATGCATTGAGTACTCACGCATGTGCACATCAGCATATATACATTTTCAATTATAGTATATTAATATTAATTAACCTAGTATATACCAACTAATTAATTGATATAATCATTGAGTCTTCCTCTGATCATTTGTTTAACTAACCCGTTTCTCGTTTGATGCAGGAAGGACAGCCTGCTCACGCACAGGGCCTTTTGTGATGCCCTAGCAGAGGAGAGCGCAAGGCTTCTTGCAGCAGCAAACAACAGCAGCACTATCAGTATCACCACCACAACCAGCAGCAGCAACAATGATCTTCTAAACACCAACAATATCGCACCATTATTCCTCCCGTTCTCCAACTCTCCTCCTGTCGTTGCAGCACAACAAAACCCTAACAACACCCTCTTCTTCCTGCACCAAGAGCTGTCTCCCTTCCTGCAGCCGAGGATGATGATGCAACAACCCTCGCCCTATCTTGACCTCCATATGCATGTAGACGCCAGCATCACCACCACCACCACCACCGGTGGTGGCGGCATCCTCACGGACTCGCCGGTTCTCAGCTTTGGTCTCGCTACGGACGGCTCCGTGGCCACCGTCGGCCACCGGCGCCTCACAAGGGACTTCCTCGGCGTCGATGGTGGCGGTCATCAGGTAGAGGAGCTGCCGCAGCTTCCACTGTGCGCCACAGCAGCTGCTGCCAGCCGCACCGCCAGCTGCGCCACCGACCTGACAGCAAGGCAGTACCTCGGCGGTCGGCTGCCGCCGGTCAACGAGACATGGAGCCACAACTTCTAGCTAGGCTACTTCAAGTTGCATTGAGAGACAAATGAAAAGCCACCCAAACTGCATCCACTCTTGAAGAGCAACACCAAAACTGATGTGGCGCGAGAGTATCCTATTGTGCACTACTGCTCTTTGGTTTATTGATCTTTTGTTTTATTTTTATTTAGGGTAATATGCGGGATAAGCTAGCTAATATAATTCGATCTGCACAACTTTTCATGAATGGACCATCAAGTTTATCTTGTTGCTTTTTATGATTTAATTGTTTCGCTGAGAGGCATGTGCATGTTCTCTCATATAGGGTTCTCGTTGAGATATAGTTAAGATGATAACATTGAACTTTGAAGCATCTTGTGTTTTCTTGTATCTCGAATATAAACTATATGCACCTTGCTCCCTCCTAAAAGAATGGGATTTTATTTTCTCTTAAGTCAAAGTGCGTTAAGTTTTATATAAGTTTACACAAAAGAGTGACAACTTTGATGACACCAAATATATATACTATGAAAAAGTTTATTCAACGGTGAATCTAATGGTACTTATTTGACACCATATAAGTACTAGTTCTTTTTTATAAATTTGATCAAACTTAAAATTGTTTGACTTATGATAAACATAGAACTGCATTCCTTTTGGGGATGGAGGTAGTACACACTAATTCAAACAAGTAGAAAGATGGCCCCTGCAAATAGTGTACATAATAACTAGCCTTTTCTATTGTAAAATTTGACTTCCTTTTACTTAAAAATACTTTTTATGTGCAATTTTTGTTTATTTTTTAGGTTACAATTGTCCCTCTCTCTATGTGCCCCTGCTATATCTAGTAGAACAAACTCCATATAGCTACTATTGACAAATTTCTTGGCTTAAAAGCTATCGTCATCTCCCACTCCTATTTTTTCTCTCCTATCACATGGTTGTTCAATTTCTTTCGAGGCCAAATCAAGATAGCTTTTAGTTTTCTATTATAGATCTCCATTCATCCATGAAGCCACTGCCCAATTAAGTCTCTCACATATTGTCAAGTTTTTTGGCCCTCTTGTAAGTTCAAATAAATTTCAAGTACCTATTTGGTTCTTGCATGCCACACTTTGCCAATCAACCAAACTTTTTGGGGGTAGCTGTGTTTCTTTCTTGCCACAATTTTAGCACACCACACTTTTGCGTACTTCAACCCCATATAGATTGTTTGGTTCGGGTTTGGCATATATAGGGGCTTGCTGGCTTGTCACAGTTTGCTTCAACTACTTCAATAGGACAGACAAAGCAATCAATGATGGTCTTGACATCAGTAACTATCGCATCTCATTGTCTCTCTGCCACCTTTAATTTAGTGAGATCATAAAGAACCAACAACATAATGTCGGTGTTTTGACCCCGTGAGCCAGCACCAACGAGTGAATTTGTATGTGTGCTCCCTAATTTGGATGGTGATGCAAGAAGAATACAAATGATTTATCCTAGTTCGAGCAAGGAAGGCCCTACGTCCAGCGGGGGTGGGAGGATTGTATTATCTTGCACCGAAGCGCTTGTACAGGGGCGAATACAAGCAGATGAGAACGGGGGTATGAGGAGATGGGCTAGAACTTGGAACCCTAGGTCCCTAGGGTGCTAGTGGTGTGTGGCTAGGGTTTAGAGCATATGAGAAGCTAAAGTCCTGAAAGGAGAAGTTGTCCTATTCTAGGCCTTGGCATCCCCTTTTATAGGCGAAGGGGAGGCATAGGGTACACGATTCCTAGGGCTATTGTAGATGATGACGTTGAGGGAGATGATGCCGATCAAGTCGTGGTCGCTGTAGAGGCATGCACCGGGTATGGAAGGTCTTGTTGTGGCTTACTTGGTGATGGCGCGATCGTCCTTCTTGTACATGTGATGACGCGGCTGAGGGTCAGTGGAAGGCGAGCGCCCATGTGTGGGCATGTGTATCCCTGTAGACGTCGCATCGGGAGTTGTTGAAGTGTTGACCGGTCCTAAGGGAATCTTGCTCGAGGTGGTGATCGACGGGCTCAAGGGCTAAGCGGATAAGGTCAAGCTCTGGAGAACACAGAAGATGCGTTGACAAATGCGTCTCGAGGGGGTGCCAAATGGGGCACAGTGCACGGGATGACAAAACTGTCCTGTACGATTCACCGGTTTCCTGGGTATGGGCAGTAAAAGTGGGAAATGACCAGAGTATGCTCCACTGTTATGGCCGTTGTAGCCATGAGCAGGTGGAGCACATTAAATGCCCTAGGAATCATACAGGGAGCAGGTAGTCAAGGTGTGTGCTGCACTCGAGGCGCGGCCATTCGCTCGGCCGGACTTCCATAATCAAGGTGTAGGTCTAGCGGCACCTTCGAGCAGTCTATCCTGCCTAGAGCGGGGAATCGATGAGTGGGCCATGGCTTGGATAATCAAGGGTCGTTCTTGGGCCAGCCCAACATGGCTCGTTTGTTGGGCTTTTCCATAGGTTAAAGTGAGAGGAAAGAGGGTTGGCTTGACATTTGTTGGAGGTTAACTCTCTTAGTCGAGGGTTAAGGGTACCCCCTTATCAGGTACCCGACAAATGACAACTACAACTCCAGTGAACATATGCTTCCGGAGCTCTAGAGGCAACTACTACAGAGAGTCAACCTCCTCAAGCTATGCCATATTTATATTAGAGTTCCTCAGTCTTAGTAGGTCTAACTTTAGTTAGTGAGCCATCGATTATTGTGACCCATAACACTAAGACGACTATAGAAAGAGGCATGAGTAGGTTGCTTTACTACTTTAGATAGCTTAGTGCAATACACAACCTAGCTTGACTACGTTGACCCCTCCAAGTGGTCGTTAGGTTTTGGTGCTTGATGCTAAAGAGGAAGAGTATGTGAGATAGAGGAGAGATAGTGAGATGGGTTCTAATCTTTGTGTTCTACTCTCATGCATTTCATGCGTCATGTTTACTTTCTATATTGTATGAGCGATAGAGGGGCACATATCGAGGTGGCACGGGGTGGAAAGGCAAAGCTTGAAGAGAGCAAAGTGAAGGAGGGGCACATAGGCCGCGTGGGGAGGCAAGGAGCGGTGGTGCTGTAGAGAGCAGAGTGGTCTGAATTAGATAAGGGTGATGGTTCATGAAGTTATTTTGTCTCTAGCCAGTGAGAGTTTGACACATGGTTCACAAAAGTTAAATGCTGGGATAAACTAGGACCGTGAAACTAGGATCTGACATGGCAAATTTTTTCCAGTTATGTGGATACCTTGGCCACACGTGAACCCCCCGTGATTTGTAGAGGTAAAATGCTTGCTAGCTTGTACGTTATGACATTGTGACATGTGTGTGCTTGTATTTGTCTTATATCATGTCACAATTTGTTGTGATTTTGTTTATATACTAGCTATTTCAAACGAGTATTTTGTTTCGCACACATACTCATTTAATATATTGTGTGTATGTGTTGTGGACTTGGATTGCATGAACTCACCTAACCCCTTTACTCTTATTGTCATGTGTTCATGCAAACCAAGTGATGAAAACCTCAAGTGTTTCTCTTATGCACATAGTCAATGTTATGTTGTCAACAATCACCAAAAAGATGGAGATTATTGAAACTGTCTAGACATATAATTCAATTTTGTGATTAATGATGACACAATCATTGTGACTAACGTTGGTTTTGCAGCAGCACTACTCATCACAATGATGATGAATGATTTGGAAAATCATGGTTTTCATGCCCCTATTGATGGTCTTTGTTTGGATTTTCAAATGATGGGCACAAAGGCTAAGGACGGACTAGTTCTAAGTGTCATATGACGTTGGAAGACACTTAGAGTAGTAATAGTTTCTTTGTTTTATCATTTGGCCATACTATGAAGAGGGATATGAATGGATAGTTTCACCTAGCTAAGCTAGATTAACTCTAGTGAGTGGGTGTGATGCAAACTTGTGAAACTAGCACTAGGTAGCTCGGATGAAGCCCAAGAATCAATGGAATCAAAAGCAAACACAAAGGTATTTGAAAAGAAAGAATTTGAATTAAGTTTTCAATAGGGCACCAAAGCTTATCTATAGTGCAATATTCTATTTCATCTCTGCTACACCCAGATTAGACCAATTCATCCCGCTCTTGGAAATCTTGATCCTAACACACAAACTTTTTTTCACTATTACATATTTTAAGTTCATGGCACGATTTTTGCCACTGATTTGGCCAGAAATAATGGTGGTGAAAATGTTTCATCGCCCGTTCAAAATCTGGCGGAGGCACATGCATACGAAAAACAAGCGGTGAAAAATTGCTTTCACACTGTCAGCCGACAGATGACCACGTACATTTGACGAGTTTGCAGCGAAAACAATATGCACCAGTTTTGCGCCCATTATATTGTCCAGTATGCAATTCAATTATTGCTGCGGTGGAAATTGCTTTCACCACTGATTCACTGTATGATTCAGTGGTGAAAACCAAATCGGGATAGAGACGCTTGCGTGTTATATATATCTTTTACGTGGACTGTCCATGTATATACTTCTATGTTAGCTTACACAGTAGTTCTTAAACATACATTACTCATGTATAGATCGACTCGACTTGTGGCTCTAGCTTGAATTATGTTCGGATTAATTTGATACATAGACTGATGGCTCGAACTTGATGGTACGGTAAATTCCTTGCACCCGGCGGGCAGCAGCGAGGATAGGATAGAGATGAAAATGGTACGGATATTTTTCGACCGTATTCGAGATCGAATTCGTTTATAGAGATTCAGATCTGTCCGTATTTGAGTCGAATATTCAATATATACCGTATCCGTATTTAAATACTTAAATTGTATATTTATAATATCGATATCCGACCATATCTTATCTGACATTATCCGTATTCGAATCTGAATCCAACTAAAAATATGAAAACAAATATAATATCAATGATATTCATTCGTATCCGATCCATTTTCATATCTCGATACGACGTGGGCGGCGGCGGGCGTGTGCATAACCTAACGCGAGCCTGAGTGATTTGTGTCAGTTCATCGTGGTCCCAAGTTGTCAGTTAGACAGTTACTATAGTCACAAAATGATACTAGCAGCAGCTTCTCCGAAAACAGGCTCCAAAATTTGTAGTTTTGTGCAACATGTATCGAAACAGTTTTGCAGATTTCTTGAATTCGCTCTTTTTATTTTACTGTACCCAAACACACGTGTCATGGATATGTGTGAGAGTTAGCGTCTGCATGGATTTTCATCTGTTGCAGTGTATGTGCATGCAATGCATATGGTGGGACTACGAGCTGGGTGGTCCCATGTATGTATTATCATGACATATGCATGCATATGGGAGATACATACGTGTATATGCAACCCTGAAGAGCCTAGCACATAGTTTGAGAAAGACGGGGTGCAAGAAGGAAAAGGACCTGTGCAAAATGTGTGCAGGGCTTCTTTATTGTCGTGCGTTGACATGCATCATGCTCGTGCCCCCACCATTTTCATTAATTAGTGCTTTCAAAGCGTGATACAACTAGTAGCTATACTGCATATATAGTCTCAAATCTCCCTCCCCTTACGAATGGTGATTAGGGTAATTCAAATGTTAAAAGTTATATATAGTTTCTGTGCCTTTAAATTTATGTATACATATATAAACTTTGTTGTAATAGATAGTTTCTATAGAATATTTTTATCAAGTCACATGTCTTTTTTCTCCATCATCTACTTATTGCATCCCTTATGACTTAGTTTTTATGTAGACATAGTTCCTTATTTAAGGAATAATTTTCTCATCTCTCTTGTTTATGTCCAGTGTCATATCATCTTTTTTCTTAATAGTTGACGTCCTAATTAATGAATATATGAACCATCTAGTTTCATGGTTGGGAGTATCCTTATATATATACATGCACGGAGCTAGCGGTGGGGCTGGGGCCCTCCAACCCTCCTACCGCTGCTGAGTCAGTGCCCCCTTCCAATTTTAGACATAGATGTATAAGGGGGTGTTTGGTTAGAGGTGCTAAAGTTTAATAGTTGAAACTATAGCAATTAGTGTCCAATCATAGACTAATTAGGCTTTAAAAAATTGTCTCGCAAATTATTCTCTAGATGTGTTTTTAGTTTTGTAAATAGCCTATATTTAGTACTCTATGCATGTGTCCAAACATTCGATGGAATATGTGTTAAAAAAACAGCCTGAACCAAACAAGGCCTAAATTAGGGTGAGCTGAGACCTTTATTTTTTATGATGTATTTTGTGAAAAAAAATGTCTAAATGGGTGTAATCCATGTCATGCGACTAGCTAGTTGTTTGTGCAATTCAGAGTGTCAAAAAATCTAGAGAGCAGTTGTGCACTCGCCAAAATTTGTTTAAATTTGTACATGTATACCTTTGTACAAATTAATTTTGGGATATTAAATTTGACATTATGCATCTATGCATTTTTTTTGGAAGTCTTTGGCTTATGCTGAAATGTTGTGAGAAGAAAATATTGACAAGTGCTGCTGAAATAGTGCAGCAAAACAGATGCCCAAATGTGCAAATTCATCCCCGTAGATACCTAGTCATTTTTTAACCCATATATAATATATATAGGTTTGATCGATGGCTGGTTACTACTGTCAGCAGCATTTCGTGTGGATGGACCTAAATGGCTTTGCGAAAGATAGGCACGCAAAAGATGGAAAGCCTAATACGCTAGAATATTCTTGATGAGTGATGTGGATAAAGGGTATAAAGTTTGGACGGAATAAACCTAGGGATTGGGATTATATCCATCCCAAGGACAGGCATGCTGCATATACTGAACCCCAGGCTTTTGAGGAAAAGCCATGCATTTGCAGGCGTGTGAGAGATGCAACAGCAGGGAATTAGTAGTACGCTCAATATCCCAATTGCCCCCCTCCTTTTGCTTTCTACGTTTGCTTTGCCTTCTTTATTCCTGGCCGGCCTCTTTGCCCTTTGCAATCAAGTCCAGGCATTAACAAAAAGCAAGCCCCTCTTTTGGATTCTCACCAAGGCTGATATGCAGCTAGAAGGCCGGAAATAAACAAGCACGTATTGATCAGTTTGTAAATACCTGAGATTCCCCGTTGCATTCACACATAATAATATGCAATATGAGCATAATTTGGTTAATTGCTTCTTATATAAGTGCATAACTAGGGTTTAAAAAATTGTTGGGCTTCAAAGAGAGTAGACAAATGGATTGGTACACAGTTTCAGAGAGTTCAACATACATGAATTTTCAGAGATGAAGCTTCAGAAAGCTGCACCAACCTTTGTGCGGATGGTAGCACACACTGTACCTTGTTGCAGATTATATTTTTCAGCTGCATCAGAAGATGGAGCATAAACACATGAAACAATCAGCCAATCAATCATCCAACAATCATAGACTGGCAGCTGCACTGCATCCCCTGCCGCTGGCTGCATGCAAGGACTCATTCATTCATGCATGCCTGCCTGCATGCTTTCAACCTCATCAAGGTACGATCTTTCGGAAAACCTCATCAAGGTACTGTGGCCGGGCAACCATATATCCCGGCACCAGAATTTGGGGAGGTGGTCCAAGCTAGAGGCCAC
>Ga0182004_10004769_pt1 | contig 10979 bp, 12 predicted proteins | sample Sormic07211540_1_FD_120479 | JGI IMG/M metagenome (GOLD analysis project Ga0182004, IMG submission 120479) | Endophyte microbial communities from Sorghum bicolor roots, Mead, Nebraska, USA - 072115-40_1 MetaG | ecosystem: Host-associated > Plants > Roots > Unclassified | place: USA: Nebraska...
AATATCCAAGAAACCAGTGAAGAGAAAGGGCTTCGATGCAGCAGTGTGCCTAGTTCAATTCATTGGTTGCCAACATATGGCCCAGCCACCATATCCTCTGCTTCGCCTCTGCTGCTGGCTGCTGCTGAACACGTCGCTGCTGCTGGTTGAAATGACGCCCAAGGTATGCTTTCATCTATACCTATGCACATTGGGTAACAATTTACTTTTCCAGTCCAGTTTATCTTATTTGCTCTGCGCCAAGGTCAACATTTAACAGTCCATACCTAGGCATTCTGAAAAGCATCACCTACAGGCCTCCTCTGCACTAAGGGCCGTCTCGTTGTGTGAATTGCGAACAGAATTGATAGCGAAAGCTCTTGACTTGTACCTACAGGCCTCCACTGCACTAAGGGTCATCTCAGCGTGTCGACTGCGAACAGAACTGATAGTGAAAGCTCTTGACTTGTACAGTGTCAACTTCTTTTGTGGTTTGCTATGTTGTGCATTTTTCCAAACCTCATCCATTTTCAGTGTCAACTTAGAAACACTCATCACAGCTGGTTAATGCATGTGCATCAGATAAGTCCAATCCATTAAGTTTCTGGCTGAAATTGTTCTCAGTGTAGCAAAAGTCACCAAACTTTATTCCTTTGAGATAAGTATGCGAAGAGTCATTGGGCACACTTTCATGGTCATCCTGGCCCCTGTTTAAATTCCCATTGCTTCAAAGACAAGCTGTACCAATAACAGAAGATGCATATGTACTTCTAAATTGTTCTGCAAGATGCTTTTGCTTTGCTACCTCTCCTATCCGCCATTGATGTTCCAGAATCTCTTCCAGCTTTCTTTCCTCTGCTTCAAGTTGTACCCTATGCCTAAGTTCCTCCTCTTGTTCATTGAAGTAATCATCACTTGTCGAGAGTTTGCAGTCCAAATCATTAGTCAGAAAGCATTTGACTGCAAAATGAAAATAGCATGGTCAAAATGAAAGGGCATATAACTACTTCCAACAAATTTGGTCAATGAAAGGATTATTATGTTGCAGCTTCTTTTTCAATAACACGGGCACAAGTTAGTCATTGACAAATAAAGTTTGCAGTGAACTTCAGAAACACGTACAAGCATATATGACATAGAAGAGACAAACAAACATCTCAGGAGCAGAGGGCCACTAATGACACAAAGACGGCCTCAAGCACCTAATAGAAAACATTAAATGCACAAGTTTGGGTGACGCCACATGGGAACAAGGCATTCACCATTATGTCACAATCAAGTAACATGTGACCTGATATAGAGAAACTTGGAGCATTCATTTATAATCTGGGTGGCTGCGGACTAGGAAAGTGATTTAGCTGGCTGCGAATTGAATGTGAAATGTCGATAGAGGCAACAGAAACAAGGTAATATAAAGGGATAGTATAAGAGAGATTCGTTTTTCTTCAGGAAACATCTACCTTTGGGTACACATAACATTGCTAGCCCTTTGATCACCTACATTAAGATCGAGTGGCCCACACTCACTTCTGTATTGTATCTTGTTTCCCAGAGCAATCACTGGCCATTGATCACCGCAAACAGAACAGCTTATATTAAATTTCTCATCAGACTGGCATTTAAAACCATAATAATCAAATAAATCCTCGAATGGTATTGGTAGGCATATTTTCTAACCCTCTGATCAAAATGAGTAACTGGAAATATGTAGTACCATGTTTCAATATTATCCAGCAAGACTATCAATTCACATGACTAACTCAAACAAAATAAAATTACAGGGTATGGTTAACATCGTTCAGCAATTATAGAATAATAGAAATGAAGCATACCACATAAATCGGCTGCTTTCTACTGCTGCAAGATGATATATTGATATATAACATATTTTGCGTAGAGAAAAGAAAACAAATAGAATAAAACAAAGCAAGCTTGTGATTGTGCAACTAAGCATCTTTCCATTAGTAAATTCTGTTGACAGAATCTGACTTTCTAACAAAACAACCATATGCTGATTAGAATGCCAGTTATTAATACTATAGAGTTACTACAGAAATCGCAAAAAAGGAAAATAAGGATTCCAAAACACTCAGAGGAAACATGTACAGTGCACCATACCCAAAGAAACTTGAACGAATGTGCCATCACAAAGAGCTCTTCTTTAGTAATCAATTTCATGAGAATATAGCTACTGCAAGAATCACTTACAATGTCTGCTGTTTCCTCGTCAGCGCTGTCTTGGCGAATGAGAGACTGGTCACCCCAGCTTGAATCCTTGGGAAAATTCAGAAGAATTGTAAGAAGGAAAATTCCTTCATGCGAACATAAAAAGGAGTAAAGTGTATGGTCTAGCTCAAAATCACATCCACCTTGAGCTCGTTTGATCTTCGAGAAAACAAGCCTTGTGCCACAAAAATATGAAGTTGATTGTTCTTATAAACTTCCATGCAAACACCGGCATCACAATCATTCTCAGCCAATATAGCCCAAGGTGCATGACTCAATAAATTTAACAGCCCCTTGAATTCAGTAAACTTTCTCATAATCAATAAGATAATCATTGTTTACCTGTCCATAACAATAACAATTTATTAAGATGATCAGTGTTTACCTTCTCTGCGCAAGAACACCCTAAGCATTAAGAGAAAATTCGAAAATTTAACATGACAAAAGCTGCCAAAAAAAACAGTGTCATTGCAACATACTTGTCTAACGGTTGATCTAGATTCCATAAACCATTGAACCTTGCCATTCCCTTATTAGAGTTGCCAGAAACCATAGGGGGAGCTCCACCTCTGTCCGTAGCAGATAGCATTTGAACACCAATAAATTCAAGCTTGAGAGACATTAACTAAAGTATAGTAAGCCCAGTCAAAGAAGATAAAGGTATCTACTACTTCCAGCTAAAAAGTAGCAATAAGACAACAATAGGCTTTTTTTATGAGCAAAACCAGCTACAGTAATTTTCTGTACCAATACAACCATGAACTGAATGACACTACACTCATACATGAAAAAACCAGTCCGGATGACGCATACATGAACAGAACCATTGGTACACTAATATTAGTTGTATTCACCAATAATCTTCACATGAGCACTTTCCATTCTTAAACTTGTGCAAACAATTTGAATCCTTGATCAGTATTTGCCGCTCATATTTTTCTGAAACTAGCTTGGCAAAGACGTGACAAAGGCTACACATCCTTAAGGTCTTTATTATCCGTATGTTTCTGAAAGGAGGGGAATTTGAAACTGCAAAAGCAATTGCTAGCTTCTCACAATGTATTCCAGATAATTCTTCTTTCTCTTCTTCAGCGTCAGTCCCATTACACAGCAATGACATTCTGATCTGAATCATAATCAACTTCAATTCAGCTATTGTATTCTCTAATGCTAAATTATCACTGGTTGAGAACAAATAGACCTTGTTCTTGATTTCAACCGAACAACTATCAACATCTTCCAACTCTCTTCCTTTGTTGTATATTGTCATGAGTGGCACATCAGCAGACTTTCCAGTTAGATCCCAATAATTAAAAACCAGCCTTTGGATTCTAGGGTCACTGGGATCAAGCAATGACAGCTCTCTTGCTGCCAGGTTTGCTAGCCTTGCATTTCCATGAATAGATGCAGCAGTAAGCAATGCCTCCCAAACTGCTAAATTGGGTATGAGTGGCATATTATCAATAAACTCATATGCTTCTTGTAGACTCCCTGAGCGGCCAAGGAGATCAACTATAGCTGCGTAATGATCTAAATCTGGATGAATGTTGTAATCGTGGGTCATATTGTAAAATATTTGTTTCGCCTCAGATACCTTTCCCTGGAGGCCATAGGCCTTGATTACGGCAGTCAAAGTTGTATGATCTGGCCGCACACCTTCTTGTTTCATCTCACAGAAGCGATCCAGTGCTTCACATGGAGAACCATGCAGCAAGTGTGCAAGAATTATACAATTCCAAGATATAATGTTCCTTGATGAGTGCCTATCAAAAACAGCACAAGCACCAGCAAGGTCACCAGATTTTGAATAGGCATTGATGAGTGCATTTGCAATTTTGCCATCCATCTCTAAATTGTTGTGAAAAATGCAGGCGTGGATCTCCCGTACTTTCGAAAATGCAACTAGGTTTGCAAATGCTGGAATGATACTTAATATTGTGATGTAATCTGGTCTCACCAAGAGTGATTGCATCTGCCGAAATATTCTCAGGGCTCTATCAGAATGGCCATTATGCACTGAACCAGCAATGAGTGCATTCCATGAAGCCGTGTCCCTTTTTACTCCATAGCTTTCCATCATCTGAAATAGCTCAAAAGCTCTCTCATCATCCCCATTTCTTATGTATCCCGAGATCATTATATTCCACGTTATCACATTGCGCCGAACACCAAGGCTCTCCATCTTACAGAAAAGCTCATATGCTTTGCCGCAATAGCCCGCTTGTGCATACCCTGCAACCATTGAGTTCCAGGAGAAGATATCCTTCTCGGGTATCTCATTAAATATTCTCTTAGCTGCAACAATTTCTCCACATTTTGCATACATGTCAACCAAGGAGTTCCCCGAGAGCACATTGTTCACGCTCCCAACCTTAATCGCGTGGCAATGGAGCTCCATGCCCTGACTCAGTAGCCTCAAACTAGCACAGGCTGAGATGGCACTCGCAATTGTCATGCCATTCGGTTCAACTCCAGCAAGACGCATGCGCATGAAACATCGAAGTGCCTCACCACTCCTATCACTATGGACAAAACCAGACACAAGGCTAGTCCAGGTGACAACATCCGGAGCAACACCGGACTCCTCCATCTGCTCCAGCATCTCCATGGCCACATCAAGTTCCCCAGACCTTGCATAGCTCGAAATCAGCGTGTTCCACGTGACAACCCCGGGCAACGTACCTTCGCGCCTCATATCATCGAGCAGCATCCGCGCCTCCTCCCACTCATTGGACTGGCAACACCCGAAAATCATTGAGTTCCACGTGCCCAGGTCCCGCTGTCCCATCTTCTCAAACACCACACGCGCACGGCCCAGTTCTCTGCACTTGACGTACATTGCCAGCACCGAGTTCCCAACCGGTACGTCCCTCGCTGTCTCCGCCATGAAACCACTCCGGATTGCCAGGGAATGCATCGCCACCCCAAGCTCCAGGTCCTCTGTGTACGCACACGCCTGTAGAATCCGGGTGATCAGGAACCTATCCGGAGTGACACCTTCCCTGACCATGGTCACCGCAAGCGACACGACATCCTTGTACAGGCCCCTGATGGCGTAGGCGCCGATCATGGCCGACCAGGCGAGCAGGTCCCTGCATGCCATTCCTTCGAACACCTTGCGAGCGTCCCCGAGGCGCCCGGCGCAGGAGTGCATCGTGATGAGCTTCGTCTCGGTAACAATCAGAGGCTCACTGCTGGCGGAGGAATGGAAAGGGCCAGGAGGCGGCAGGTGAGCTGTTGTTGGTCTCTGGGCGGGGGGGCTGGGACGGTTACTTGGGCGTGGAGGCTGGGAGCTGCTGCTTCTCGTTGCTTCTTGGAAGGGGAGTGCAAGGGGAGGAGCCTGGGCGAAAGCAGCCATGATGGGTTCTTGGAGGCGGCCATGGCAGGGTCTAGAAAGAGGCAATTGGGGAAGTAATTGGTGGGGTCTAGGGAGGAAAGTGGGAAAGGGAGCAGGCAGGAGCTCCATGGCAATGGGAGGGAAGAAGATGTTGGGATAGGGATACGAGCCAACCCAACGAGAGGCACAGACATGGGGCGGGAGCGATGAAGCTCACCGCGGGGGCCGCCGGAGCTTGCCTCGCAGCCAGCTGCGGGGCGGTAGGAGTGGGGAGATCGAGCTGGGTGGGTTCTGTTCCGACGAACGAGAGTGGCCAGAGGAGAAGACGACCGGATAAAGAACGATGCGATGCGCACACCTGGGATAAAGCGGGAAGAAAATTAAGGAGAAAAAAAACAGTTATTCTAGCGTGATCCAAAAAATGTTTGAATTTTGATACCGTAGTATTTTTGTTTTTATTTAATAAATATTATCTAATCATAGAGTAAGGTAAACTGTATAATTATTTTTTATTTTCATCTATATTTAATGCTTCATGCATATGGCACAAGATTCGATATGACGGTAAATCTTGAAAAGTTTTTGGTTTTTTGGTGAACTAAACAAGACCGCTGCTACCTTCTTAAAACCCCATACACCTGACAGAATCAGATCTAGAAAATAAAACAGAATAAAATAGAGAATTGCTTGTCTCTCCGTGCCCCTGATCCTTTGTCACCGCATCTCTATCCCCGCCACGCCCTGTTCCCCATCCCTCCGTGCCCAGTTTCTCTCTTCCTCACCGCATCCCTATTCCCATCACACCTCTTTCTCTATCGCTTCCATGTCCCAAAAACTTCAAGTGTAATCTCGCAAAAAAATATGTGAACTGCATAGTGTAACATAAGGATATAAATATTGTAACTTGCCAACATGTGTAGTGTAACATCAAAAATTATGTATTGCAACATCGAAAAATTATGTACTGCAACATTCGCGAAGTATGTACTGCAACATCTTATGCACCAATATTGTGACGTCCCAAAATTCAAACATGAACCATGAAAAACTGGAAACAACAATATTTGAAAAAGATAATTTCAACAATTGAAATCCCCAATTACAACAATCTCAACACTAATACTTCCTTCCTGCAACACATGAATCATCTTATTCCAGTGTAGGTTGTTTCAGCCCTGGCCCATCACCTTCGAGCTCGCGAGAGAGAGAGAAGAGAATAGGACATTAGAGTTAGCCGGAACCCTAGTCATTGTCGTATCCCTCGAATCTAGAGGAGGAGGAGGAGGAGGAGGAGGAGTAGTAGTTAGATCCATAGAAGGAGGAGGGCTTAGATCTAGAGAAGTGTTTACCTACCTCGTCGGAGCTGTTGTCTTCGTCCTCATCACCTGTAGGAGGAGCAGGAGCCGAGTCACCATGGAGCTCGCTGAGAAGGGGACGGAGGAAGGGAGAGATGGAGGGAGGAAGGGCGGCAGCGATGGATGCGAGCACGACATTCCTCATGGGGAGCTCCTACGTCTAGGTGCAATAGCGAGCGACCGAAGGCGTCATGGAAGACAGGAATGATGTGGGATCAAGGAATCGAAGCGTCCTTTCTTTTCTTTAGCGGTGGTATGACGTGGTGCTAACTAGCCCGCAGGCCCAGGTGCGTGGCATCCGGACAGGACGAACGCCCACACAGTATCATTACTGTTCTTTTCTTCAGTGGTGACATGACGTGATGCTAATTAGGCCAAGGCCCGGGTGCGCAGTGTCCGTACAAGACGAACGCCCGCACAATATCGTTACCGTATTCCAATCCCTAACACAACATGCAACACTAATTACATGAAAACCCCAAAGGATCTATAAGTGAATTGGCTGCTACAGCCAACAAGTCATGATCACAAGTTAGAAATACTGCTGGTCTGAAAGTACTGTTCATTGATTTATTGTGATGCTGACTGACAGAAAAAGTATGGCTTCTAAGACAAGCGGATGATCCTATAATAAAACAAGACACATGAGGAGGCAGCTTTATTTAGGACAGCATCGACAGTGTTGCTGTTCGACCCGTAAGGCAGGAGACAAATAAAGTAGTAGTATGGAGATATGGTTCAGAACATATCCATTCCACTGTACGCCGTTGCTCTGCCATTGTTGCCTCCGCCTGCTTCCGGTTGCTGCTTAGTTGGCAGAGTAGCCCCCCTCGCTGGAGGGGCCAACTTCACCACTGAAGCAGTTGAGGAGGACACCATTGGAGAGCCTCAGGAAGGTTGCAGTCTAGGAACCAGGACGAAGGGAGGATTGTGGTCCGCGGTGGTGTTGCTCCAACGATGAGCGGCGCTCCTAGACCGAAGAAGTCGTCTCTAGAGCCAGAGTCACCGGAGTGGGCACTGGAATAGCTGTTGGAGCTGTGATGCTTGTGCATTGAAGCCCATCGAAGCCTGGACGGCCTCGTGGAAGGCATACGACATGGGGGCCGTCCTTGGTCCGGCCGCCATGGAGAAGGACCTAGGAGTCGGTGACGGTAGTCGGACTGGTGTTGCCGGTGGAGTTGGTGGCACGGCCGATGTTGGTGGTGCCAATGCTGATCTAGAAGCCTGGATGATGCTGGAGGCAGCAGGGTGTGCGCGGTTGCCCTGGCCATGACAAATACGATGATGATTGTCGCAGCCATGGCAAGGACGACAATGACTATGGTGTTCACGACGATGATGATGGCTGAAGATGCGGCGGTGTTGTGCGCGGCTCTCCTCTAAGCGGACAGCATCGACAAGCAATGGAACACGGCAGGTGAGCAGGACACCGAGGACGATGGCAGTCATGATCAATAGTGAGTCGTCAAAATCCATCTCACCTTTTCGATGGGAGTCTTCTCCCTCTCGATCTCGAGCAGTACTGATAACGTGTTTTAGCGTGGTTGTAATCAAGAGAAAGAATGGATCAAATTGCAAACTTTTTATTGAAGATCTCACAATTTATACATGGTGAAACAACGTCACGGGAGTTGCAAGACGCTCGTTTGGGATCGTGGATACACGGTCACTCAACGGATAACCCTTCTGGTGATGTTGATTCCTAAGGGTGGTGCTGTCGATTCTTGAGGGTGGAGTAGTCCATACGAAACAACGATTGTTACAGGGAGATATTACATTGATCATTGGATTAGGGTAAAGGCTAAGATTAATCAACGTTGCTAATTGATATGATCTCTCTAATCCTATTGATTCATCTCCTTGAGGCACGGATTGCTTCCTAACAATATCAAAGGCCCACACACAACACGATGGATTGCCTGCTCCAACTGGACCAGCAGGACACTGCTTGTCCATCCAATAAGTTAACGAATGCTTTTGACCTCCGGACGGCGAGGCACAACGTGAGCACGTAGTGGACGCTTCATGAAATTGAACAACAAGACGTTGGCATCAGTGTGGAGTTGGACAGCATGCTCACCCTCTGCTTCGCTCCACTCGAACTCCCTCACAAGGTTTGCCATGAAGTAACCGATGTGGAGCAATGACATGCTTATAGCAGGGCACATCCTCTTGCCGGCCCCAAAAGGCATCATCTTCATCTCCCCGGCCATGGACAGCAGGTTCTTGGTAATGCTTTCTGCACCTCGATATGCTTGAAATCGTTCTGGCTTGAACTCATCAGGGTCAGTCCACATTGTCTTGTCTCGCCCTAGGGCCTCCAACGAGAAGACCATCTTGGTACCCACAGGAATATGCTGGCCATCATGAACCACTTGGTCTTCTTCCATCACCTTTTTTTCATATACATGTTGTTGGTTAGATAATCTTGTATAAGTAATTATTTGGTCATGAAAACTGTTTCTCACTCTTCTTGACTTTAAATAGCTCTAAAAAATAATATATAGTTAACAAATGCAAATATAATGGTTGCAAGAGGATTGTATAGAGAAAATTATAATTATTATTGAATGTCTGGAGCATATTATTTGGCACTAAGAACATCTGCAATAGTTCCCAAAACCCACTTCCAGTCTTGGTTCTTTTGCAAGACTGAAAATATAAGAAAAATTCAATGACGAGAACAGTTCCCATGGAGCAACCGTGTGGACACCCATAGTTAATTTTATGTGACACGTATAGATGGCCATAAGACCTGCAGACCATGGGCATGGCCCATGGCCTAGCTTAGGCACATCATGACACGATGGCCATCGGGCTCGACCTGACTCTAGGGCCATGCTCGGACTATTGTCTCAGCATGCCGTGTCGGTCTGATTGGCGGGTCTACCTTTACCACCTTCACTTCTCATATATACACACACATCAAGACCCTAGCTCCTAACCAATCCTGAGATATTGCACGCCTCCTTCTCTCCTCTTCGTAGACTCCGTTCCACATGCCTTTTCTTTTGCTCCATGCCTCTTATTCAACTCCGCGTGTGCGCTCTACCTTGACGCCCCGGCCCCCTCCCATCCCTTCTCCACACACGCTCCCATCCCATTGTTAGCGCCCAAGGCGACTCCTCTACTAGAGTGGGTAGCACGACCCCGTCAAATAGTCACTACACCAAAATGGAAATTCCTTGAGGGTCCAGGATTTCCTTGATTGCCAAAATCCAACCGCCAAGGAATTTATCATTTCCTTAGGGGGGTTGTAGTAAACCGCTAAGGAAATGTGTATCCTTGGTGGTTTCTACTCGACCTTTCTTGAGTGATGTTGGGAACTGCAAGGAAAAGACCATTTCCTTGAGTGCTACTGCAGACCGCTAAGGAAAATAAATTTTAAGAGATCAACATTTTTTATGAATTTTTTAAATGATCCCGGATAGAGAAATGGCCTAAATAAAAGTTATATAACTCAAAAAGATGTAAAACTTTCCTGTTCAAACTTTTTTATTTGAATTCATTTATTGTGTCAAATATGCATTACAAAATTCACCAAACTATATACAAAAGCAATGCGTTAGCTATTTAGTCACAAATGATTCCAAGGTGCGCTGGTAAGGACCTAACCATTCGAAGGTGGTTGTTGTGAGTTTGAAACTCAGTAACTGCATTAGTTTTGAGATTTTTTTTTTTGATATATTTTCTTGGCGGTTAACATATTTTTGAATTTCCTCGACTGCCGACTCATTTTCTAGTCGCCTGCCGACTCATTTCCTTGACTGCCGATTACGGGCGGTGGGCGTGATCTAAGTGCAAAAGAAGACTGAGTTGCCGTCAACAAACCTTTGCATGTGTGGAACCCAACAAATATATATGCTTACAATGCAATTTCTAACATTTTTTAGCTTTACCTGGAAAACTCATTGATTTATGAATTCAATTTTTCTGAACTATATATATTGGAGAGATGCTCTTATAGGACTATAAGCACTTGGCTTACCTGCCTAAATACCCACATGGTGGTGGGATGCAGCCGCAAGGCCTCCAAGATGACAGTGTTGAGGTGGTCTAGCTTCCCAAGAACCTCCTCCCCA
>Ga0182004_10004770_pt1 | contig 10979 bp, 8 predicted proteins | sample Sormic07211540_1_FD_120479 | JGI IMG/M metagenome (GOLD analysis project Ga0182004, IMG submission 120479) | Endophyte microbial communities from Sorghum bicolor roots, Mead, Nebraska, USA - 072115-40_1 MetaG | ecosystem: Host-associated > Plants > Roots > Unclassified | place: USA: Nebraska...
TTAACGTTTAAATCGGGTATTAGCCCTTTGTGTTTGCAGATCCGCTTTTGCATCAACAGAAGCTCACACATGTGATGAACGAGCACATTTCATATGAGACATGACATGGAGCCATGTGACTAGGTGGAGAAGATCAAGATTAGGCTTGGCTTGATGGACCAGTTGACAGCGTGAAAGGCAAGTTCGAGGCTCTAAAGTGATACACCGTTTGGCGGGGAAGCTTGAGTAAAGACTTGACGTTGATGGACCAAAACAATAGTGAAAAGAAAGTGAGGTCAAGATTGATGAACCAATAAGGTCATGTGATGATATAAAATGGATCATATCATTTATTGATTAAGGTTAGTACATGTGTTGCATCAGCATTGGAGAGATAAAATGGAATGCGCAAGGCAAAGTATACTTGTAGGGTATTTCATTTCAATGGTCATAGGTGTGTTGAAAAGTTTATGACCGGGTTTAGGATAGACGACTATACTATCAACAGGGCCAAACTTGTTTGCATATCGGTCATCTAGTGTCATTCAAGTGATCTAACTTTGCATACGTTGCTAGGATCGACTGATCGAGTGGCATGGTGAAAAGAGTGATAACCCTTTGAAAAATATTTGTGAAATTGCTAACGCACTTGCATTTAGTGGAGTACACTTGATGGTGTTGGCACATTTGCAAAGGAATTGAAGAAAAGGAGGAGTTGGCGCTCACTGTGGAGCACTAGACGCTAGTGCATTTGGACCGAACGCTATGGCTTTCCATATGGTGGCAAACCCTAGCTCAGGCGTTGTGCTGCAGCTCCACTAGATGCTGGCACTAGGTTTGACCAAACACCTGTGTCACTGTTCACTGACTGGCAATGCACGTTGAGGTGCACCGGACGATAAGATAAGTCTAGTTTGGGGTGATCAGACGCTACAAAAAACCCTCTCTGGAACCTCTCTCTTGTTGACGGAACATTGTTGAGTGTCGTGTCTAGTCATTCACCAGACGCTAAGTGAGAGCACCTACATAAAGAGCCATTGGGCGCTAATGGCTACATTCAAATGGCTAGGACCCGTAGCGCTTGGAAGTGCACCGGACACGGGTAACCAGACGTGCGGTCAGTGCTGGCTCATCTGGTGCCTACGTAGTCTAATGGGGACGAGGTTCCTGATCTTCCGTCAAGTTCAAGATAAAAAAATGATTTGGTCATAGAGCGACACACCGATCTAGCTTCAGATCATAAAGACCCGAACCCTGCAACCTTAGCACCATGTCTCCTCTGGTTATCGACCGGTGCTGCACGGTCGACCTCACCAAAAAGGCTAATTCTTGCCTGCAAATCGAAGAACACAAGCAAGAACAAGAAAGAATGCAACCAATTTGTAGATGAATGATTAATCTCACAAGTTGGGGTCTCACAAACCGATAAAACAACGAAACTGTTCTTGACAGATTAATCTAAGCAAAACTCAAACCCTAATGTAGGTGGCGGCTACTGATTATATAGCCTAAGGGACATTTAAGGACCCCACTTCACGTCCATATGGTGCCCTAATACATTACAAGGCCCAACAGCCCAAAAGACGGCGACGCAGTGCCATGATAGATTTTGGACGTGAACTTGTTTCGATGATTCCTGTTGACTCCAATGGAACTGTTGACTCCGATGGAATTTGGGCCTCAAACCAAACCTATTGGTTAGCTTATGAAATTATCTTTTCATCAATATGTGGATCATCAAAAATGGAGTCCGGATGTGTCCTGGGTGTCCATTTTACTGCATGCTGGTCCTGAAGCCCGAGATAGACTCGAACTTGATATGGATCGGGCCTCTGACTTGGCTTAAACGATCTTGCTGACCATCTAAGGTGGTGGCCAAGGAGGAGGACGTCCAAGGGCTCCCTTTGTGGGTTCCCTTTCTCTATGGGGCATGCTTTCACTTGGGCCAGGGTCCCAAGGATGAAAAACATGTCCATGATGATGATGTAGCTCTTGGCAGAAACAATGACAGAATATCATGATGATTTGGAGGCCTTGCCGATGTGATATTAAGGTAGGACCAGATCTATTTGAAATCTTATCAAACAAGCTTTCTATCAAGTGCTCATTGACCTCGATCACACTGCGGATGCATGAGTTATGGCCTTCCAATAAAGCACTATCGAGCTGCCAACGAACCGAAAGTTCAACTTTGATGGACTTGCATTTTGAGACATATTTGAATCTACAATCAAATAATGATATGTACATGTGGAACCAAGTGAATTGTACCAAAAATCACTATATAAATATATGAATGAGCTCACCTTATAATCAATAGTTATATCCGAATGTGTCATGTTCTCATCATTCTCCCCTTCTTGACAACAAACCGTCCTCGGTTTGGCCTTTGTTGGAGGGCAGGTTGTAGGTAGTATCCAACAATGCTTCCCTTCTTGAAATTTAACTTGTTTCTTTAGAACAAAACTAGAGGAACTCGACATGACAAGATTATAACAATTATAGCCCCCTAATTGATCATATTGTTGCACAAGAAAAGGAGATTTTAGATTTGAACAAATATAAACTCGATGTACCATATACTCTCCTTTATAATTGTATTTGCCAATAAAGTGATATGTACATATAGACAACCATGGTAATTCAACACATTTAAATTTCTTCTCCAATCTACTCAGAGCTCACAAAGTATCAAATTCTATATATCCCAAAGTATTTAAAGAAGACAACAATTTTAGTTGATCTTTTTCATTAGCAATTGGAAGCAAATGTTTATTTTGAGCACAAGTATTTGGTTGCAAAATAAAAGCATCATGCACATCTACTAGTTGTGACATAGGCATAATAAAAGTATTATCACACAACTCTTCTTTAGCATAAGCATTATTAGAACAGTTATTTTGTGACAAAGACAATTCAGTTTTAGTGTTCAGTAAATGTTGCTCTATCTTAGCATGGTTGGTGGAAAAATTCAGCACATCAAGAGAACTCTCACCTCCTATGAGTTTACCATCATTGGCATTACCTTGGCTCTCATTCTCAGCAGGAGTAATAGGTGAAGGTTCTGAATTTTCACATGAGGTTTGGAGCACCTCATTTTCTATGACGTCATCCTCACTCTTTTGTATGTTGTCCTGCAAAAAGGTTAGGCATAGTAGGAGGAATAACAAGGGACTGATCTAGTTGATGGAACTCATCACTTGAATAAATCAAAAGAGATGGTTGAACAAAAGTTTCTCGCATAACAATTTTCATATCGTTCCATGTGTGAGGTTTATCTAAAGAACTTAAACAATAAATAGTGAGGTTATCCTAAATAATTCAACTACGCAGGTAGAGTGGTGCCTCTCAAGATCACAACAAAGGGAACACCTTATCAAGTGCTTACAAGGTTCTTACTATCAAGACAAAGGATACCTGGAAGATGTAGCCCAAGATTGCAAGGGTCTTTTTCTGTACCTATCTGAAGTATATGTGGAACTTAGGAGGCACACAAAAGAATAAATATGTATATGTGGCACACAATTCAGTAACAGATGGCAATATTGAATAAATATCTAGAGCACTTGTCCTAGTTGGTGGCCTATACATGTTCCTATCACCAGTTGTGATAAACAAAGGAGTAAAATAAGTATGAATAGAAACAAGTATGAAAGGTAGCAACGGAAATATGGACAAGGCAAAAGACATCACAAGCAATAGAGCTATTGAGTGTTCTCTATGTGCTCCTTTTTCTATCTCTTCTCTTTTATTTTACTATTTTTTTTCCTTTCTTTTTTGGTACAAACTTTTTTTTTGCTTTTGCTCTTTTGATATTTTTTCCTCAGCAAGAAGCACACACGGACAAACCACAAAAAATTTGAGCTCAATTGGATAAAAGATGTGGCCTATAAATAGAAGGGATGCTCGGTCTTGGCTGAGGTTGAGCACCTCAAGGGACTTAGTAACCATGCTTGAGTGTGCTTGGGAGCCCTCTAACTCATTTGTGCTTGCAAGAGCTTGATTCGATTGCAAGTGAGTGATTCTAGTGAGTTGCATTGCGAGATTGCTTCAAGTGGCATTAGGTGATCGAGTTGCAAGCCAGTGGTGCTTGTTACTCTTGGAGTTTGCCACCTCCTAGACAACCTGATGGCGAGTTCTCCGCCGTGAAGCCTACAAAAAGGTTGTGTGGTGCTCTAGAGAAGTGATTATGAGAGGTATTGTGCTCATCCCGTGGGTGCCGCGAATAGCAACTTTGGTAGAGCATGTCATTGAGTGCTCTCATCTTGTGGAGGTTCTTACGACACCCAAGTGTTGGGCTAGGCGTGGTGCCTATAAGCACGTGAACTCCCAAGTGAATCGACTGATACAATGGGGACTAGCTTGTTGGCAAATAAGTGAACCTCGGGGATAAAATCATTGTGTCAACATTATTCTTTCGGTTGGTTTGCAATGCCCTTACACAAGCTTGCATTTATTCTTTTATATATATTGTGCTTGTGCAGTGGCTCTTGTAACTAGTTTAGCTTGAGTAACTTGCTAGTTGCCTTCCTTGCTTGTGTAGGATAGAATTAGCTCTCTTGTGTAACTAGTTGGCATGAGTAGCGTTGCTATAGTTACTTTGCTTAGTTTGTGTAGCTAAGTAATTTGAGTTCTCTAATTTGACCAAGAGTAGCCTTGTTATTGACCATTGCTAGTGAGCTTAGATTTTATGCTTTTGCATACTAGCATGTGTAGGAGCTTCCTGGTTGTTTGAGTAGTAGTTGCATATGTTTGTATGAACTTGCTAACTAGAAATGGTTAGGTGAGCTCTAGCTAGCCCGACACTTGTTTAATTAGATGTTAAAGAATATAGTTAGTTTTGACTAGATTGATAGTTTTAATTCCGCATTTGTTGTTGTTAGTCGGTGCAATTAATTTTAAAAAGGACTATTCACTCTCCCTCTTATCCATTATCTCGACCCTACAACTTGGCTAACCCTTGTCTTGGGCAACCACGTAGCCATTTGAGGCAAAATGATCTAAGTTGGTCTACCATGCATTTGTGGACCGTCAATCCTTATTCCTTAATCCTTAATAAACTGGTTTCTCTTGTGAGATTCCTATGAAATTCAAGCATTCCAAAGGGGGTATAAAGTGAGAGGACGCTACTACTCAATCTGTCCATAAAAGGATGTAATTCTTGTTTTTAAAAAAATCAAATAGTTTAAACTTTAAGTCAAAAAAATATAAAAAGGTACTGACATTCATGATTCAAAATAAATACTATTGGATCAGTTATAGAATATATTACCAAAATAAATTTATTTGTAGATATAAATGCTACCAATGTCTACTATAAATTTGGTTAAACTTGAGTTAGTTTGACTATCATGATCCCATAATTGTTTTTTTTAGACAAAGGGAGTACTACAAAACAGAGTATGTATATGTTTGCTGGAACCTGAGTTAATTATAACAGAGCAATACTCTCTTTATCTCAAAATAAATGAATTTGACCTTAGAATACCAACAACCCCACAAAAATCAGTCTTCTTTTATCATCGCTCCCGGAACATACGAGTACAAAAGGAAGCTCATTTGTACAAGTATCTTCCACAGGTTTCTGGTGTACAATACGTTCCTTTGCCATGAAAAATGAAGTAATCAACTCGTCTTATCCAAGGCACCGCGCCCAGACAAGTGAATCCAGCGCTGGTATTTGTGCCGCAGTAGTACTAGACAAGTGAAGGCGCGGCCTTGTTTAGGTGACCTCAAAAACTAAAAAAATTTCAAGATTTCCCGTCACATCGAATCTTGCGACATATGTATAAAGCATTAAATATAGACGAAAATAAAAACTAATTACACAGTTTGACTATAATTCACGAGACGAATCTTTTGACCCTAGTTAGTCCACGATTAGATAATATTTGCCACAAACAAACGAAAGTGCTACAGTAACCGAAAACTTTTCTTTTTCGTGAACTAAACAAGGCCGCATTTCATTTCTGTAATCCATGATGCAGTTTTTTCCGCCCATCATTAACTGGACGAACAAGCATTTGATCATTGGTTTATAGACCCTGCTTCTGAATATTTATTTACCTGCTCATTCCATATTAGAGGTGTCTAGATCCACTCACCTAAGTATTCAATATCTCAATCTAGCTAATAGTAAGAGCTAATAGATTGAAAAAAGAATTTTTGTCCTTTTACCCATCTTTGTCTACATGCCACCTAATAAAATATATATTTTTTAAAAAAAAACACACAATAGACAAAACCACCAGTGCATGTATTGTTTTTGCTGGTGATCCAAAAAGCACCTACTTTGGTATGCAAACAAGGTTAAGTAGTGCCTCAGTTCACATGGAGTCACGCATGCCTTCATCAGGACAAGCACCGTGACAAAAAGAAAACCCATCACTCAGCCCAGAGTCATGTGTTGCATAATCAGGCACACCACTCATTATCCCAATCTTCCGCATCATTTCCATTATCATCAGTAATGGCACAGTACAGTGTTTTTGTTTCACTGAGCTAGATCAGGGGGAAGGTTTAGGGAGCATTCCAGGTTAAAACAGTTAAACATTTAGAAAGCAAAAGACCACTGGGTCTACACCAACAGTATTCACTCGTCAATCTCATCAGATACATACATATACCAGACAAGAGCAAATACCAAACTGATGACAAGCATACATTCTAGAGCCCTGCCATGGCCATGCCAAAATCATCTTGACCAGGTAGCAAGGTCCTTCTATATATATTGCTTCAGAACTGACTGCATTTCTCCTACTAAACTTCGGGAACTCAGTCTCTAGACGAAGGCTGGCGATCATCAAAATAAGGAGCTCCTCCAGCAGAGCTGATTCATAATGGGAAAGTCAACAATCAGTCTACTAGCTCATAGTTTTGATCAATGCCAGCTTATGCGGCAAACAGAGAAAATTAAGATAGTTATCCAGAGCAATAGTCTATAACAGCTCTGACAGAGTAATAAAACTTTAAGTCAAGAGAGGTCTCATGCTCCATACATATGTAAATTATTATATGACTTACTATCTCATTTATAGAGACAAGCACTAGGCAACTAAATTACAAGCGACAGAACTATACAGAGTAAGACTGGAGTGAGGGGTTTCATGACTACCATTTTGTGCCAGTGAACCAAGATTGGAGTGAGGTGTTTTATGAACTAAGATTTGCAACAACATACATAGTTCAATTTGCTCTTTGCATATATATTTTTCTTAACAAAAGGCATATCCCAGAAAGTACACATTGTCATTGCAACAATTTCCAAATTTAACCCTCTTTCTTAGTGGATGTGGTCACCATTTTCTGACATTTTTGTTTCTATGCTTCATTTAAGCAATATAATAGGAGTATACATCAGGAAGTTCCTGTAAAAAAAAGATGAATCACACATTTTTCTCGCATTGTGGTATCAAGTAATTTCTCAAAACCAAGAGATGAATCGCAGTATCACACATAATATTTTCGAGTAAGCAGATTATAGATCAACAATGTACACTATGCCTGTAATCCGAGCTAAATATGAAAACCAAAATACTCTGGCAAAACAGAAACACAAAAAGACAAAATAAAAAATAAGGTAATTCATAATGGAATAGTTAAATATCAGTAATACTAATATATCGCTCATAGCCTCATAGTTTGATTAATGCTAAGCTTTGTGGGAAACTCAGAAAATTAGACACTTATCCAAAGCAGCAGTTCACAGTAGCTTAGCCAAAGAAATAAAACTTCAAGTCAAGAGAGATCTACATGCTTCAGACATATAAATTATTATATGACTCTTCTACAAACAGAAATACTAGGCAAGTAAATTATAAGCAACAGAATTCTCAAGAGCTAAGGCTGGAGTGAGAGGTGTTCCATGAAGACAGATCAGTAATGATGTACAGTCCTGTTTGCTCTTTGTAGTTGAATTTTAGCACCTGCTTCTTATACAAATAAAGTTTGCTTAATAATTGGCATATATTAGACACTAGACATTGGCATTGCAATAATCTCCGAACCTAACCTGGCCTTCCCATGGATGTGGTAAGACAATGTGATTAACTTTTTTTTCTCATATTATTGTTTCTAGTCTTCTTTTTAGTCACTGCTATACACATCTCAAGTTCCTGGTCGCTATGAAGCAGTCTGGAAAGAGCTTGATCAAGTGGAGCAGCTGTGAAGAACAGAAATGGTTAATGGTCTGAAAGTTGAGTGTGCCGGTGTTGCAGCACTCTTTGATATTGAGCTATATACCCCTGCTCACAACAATCTCGCTGGCGCAGAACCACACATACAGCTTGCTACCGAAGAGTGCAGCAACACCCGCATGCTCAACCTTCAGATCATTTCTGTTCTTCCACAGTTGCTTCGCTTGATCAAGCTCTTTCCAGAATGCTTCAGGAACGCTGCAAGGATCATGAGTCAGTTCTAAGATACAACTGAATAGTATTCGAAGGTGCAGCTCGTGATATATAAACAGATAGATATGAGACAATCTAGTTACATAAGTGTGATGGATCAGTCTTTTCTCCTAACTCTTTCATTTGCAGGGCTGAAACTATTTAATTTTACAGGTGTAGAGCACAAAATATTTGAATCTAAGGGTTTATAAACCTCCACAGGTTTTACAGTATGGGCAATTCTTTAATCGCATATCATAGTTCAATGACAAAAACTACTCTCAAACTACTATTGTGGTCCATAGCTAATATCATATCCAATAAATGACTGAAAGGCAACACAGAGAAACAGACACTGCTTTTGCTTTATAAATTGCTCAAATTATAATTAGAATCAGCAGAATAAAAAAGACAGACATGATGGATTGTCAGTAAGTAAGTAAAAACAGGATTGGCCAAAACAACTCTATGTTTGTGACAAGGCTTTATGATAAGTTGCTCATATATTTAACCACTCTCTCTTTTATTTTTAGCCAAACATAGTCAAGTTGTAAGCAAAACTCAAATTATAATCAGAACCAATAGAAATAAAGAAGACAGATAAAGACATGATGGATAGTCAGCCAGTAAGTAAAAGGAGGATCGGCCAAAACAACTCTATGTTGGTGACAACAAGGCTTTATGATAAACTGCTCACATATTTAACAACTCTCTTTTTTCCCAAATCTAGTCAAGTGAACACTGAAACTCAAGTCCCGGATTCTCAGTTATGGGATCTGTAAACCTTATAGGCTTCAACCACATAGACAGGAATTCATTGCTTACATCTTCGGAGAGAACAAAGGAAAAACTTCCTTACAAAGCTCACATTTCCTAACATGTTGGTGTAAAGTAATTTCTCATAACTGGAGGATGGATCACAATTCACACATCTAAAAGTTTTCCAGTAGGCAGATGATAAACCACATATATATGTACTCTATACCAGTGAGCTAAATATAAACACCAGAATAGTCTAGAAAAACAGAAACATACACACACAAAAAAGAATAAACATAAGATGCATGATCACAAATAACTTACTGGTTCATGATCTGATCACAGCAATGAAGCATCCAGGTCAGGGAATAGGGCGAGCGCTATGTCCTTCTTTACATCCTGCACCACATCCTCTGCAGCTTGCTGCACACGGGCAACATCTACCGAATGCTCCTCCTTGAGCCAGGTGACGGCAGCATCATGCGCCTGGTTGAGCTTGGCAACCTCAGCAGCGTGCTTCTCCTTCGCACGAGCGAGGTCGGTCGCATGCTCCTTGTTGAGCCGAGCGATGCTGGCTGCGTGCTCCTCGTTCAGGTGCTTTGTGAGCTGTACAACTGCAGAGGCGTGCTCCTCCTCGAGCTTAGCAACCTCGGCCACGCGCTCTGCCTTCACACGGGTGACAATAGCCGCCTGCACCTCGATGAGCTGGGCATGCTTCTCCTTGAGAAGGTCATTCTCAGCATTTTTCTTATACAGGTACGCCAAGAACTTGTCATTCATAGCATCAGACTCTTGTAACTTGGCCTCGGACTCTTGTAACTTGACCTGAAGCTGGGCGATAAGGTTGTCCCGCTGCTCACCTTGCATTCTCACCATGTCGTGCTCAAAGTCGGAGTTGGCTGTACAAATCCCCGGCGGCAGTGAGATCCCGCTGCTGCCTGAGGCTCCATCGAACGATGTACCTGGTCTAATTTCCATCCCCTGCAGCGACGGCGGTGCTGCCGAAATGGTAGAGTTTTGAGGCGTCACGGCCGCCGGACTCAGACCAGGACACCTGCGCTTCCGAGGCATCGAGTCGTCATCCTCACCGGCGGCGTCGGCGGCCCTGGCCGCTCTGGCTCCCGCTTCCAACACCGCGTGCAGCTGAGCCTGCGAGGTGAGAGCCAGAGCTTGGGCGCTGGCCGCTGCGCACTCCGGTTTCACGATGGGCGCGGGCGTGGAGTGCAGCTGCAGCATGGTGAGAGCGCCGACGGGCGGGGCATGGAGGCTCAAGTAGTCCTTCAAATCGATGCACGGCATCTGCTTCAGCTTGTCTACCGCCGCATCCGTGAGCTCCACTGCGCGGGCGTCCTCCCTCCTGGGCTTGCCCCACGCCACCGGGCACTTCCACGGCATCCCCTCCGGGGATTTAAGGAAGAAGAACCTAGTTTTCCAGTCGCACCTGGTGGGCATAGCGCCGGAGAAGAGGCGGCGACGGCCGGCGCAGGGCTGGAAATGGTGCCACCCCGCTCCCGTTGGCTTGTCCTTGTGCTTGTACTTGTAGTGAGCGTACAGGGAGAAGAAGTATCTGAAGGCGGAGACCAGCGGCTCGACGCCGGCGTCCTTGCAGCGCAGCACGAACGCAGCCATGTACTTCCACGCATTGGGGACCAATTGGCTCGGCGCCAGGCGGTAGTGCCGGAGGAGCTTCAGGTAGAAGTCGTGGAGCGGGAACCGCAGACCGGCCTCGAGCGCGTCTTTTATAGTTAGTAGCACATTTATAACTATACTAATTACTACTCTCTTTATCTACAAAAGAGTCAATTTTTAGAGTTATCCTAAGTCAAACTTTTTAAACTTTGATCAATTTATAAA
>Ga0182004_10004771_pt1 | contig 10977 bp, 5 predicted proteins | sample Sormic07211540_1_FD_120479 | JGI IMG/M metagenome (GOLD analysis project Ga0182004, IMG submission 120479) | Endophyte microbial communities from Sorghum bicolor roots, Mead, Nebraska, USA - 072115-40_1 MetaG | ecosystem: Host-associated > Plants > Roots > Unclassified | place: USA: Nebraska...
AAACAGGAGCGGGTTTAACCCGTCCATTTTCTCAGGATACGGCTTGTTTAGTTCTCACAAAAAATCCGAAACTTTTCAAGATTCACTGTCATATCGAATCTTACGGCATATGCATGAAACATTAAATATAGATTAAAATAAAAACTAATTACACAATTTGTTTGTAAATCACAAGACGAATCTTTTAAGCCTAGTTACTCTATGATTAGACAATAATTATCAAATAAAAACGAAAGTACTACAGTATTGTTTTCTAAAAAAAAATGCAACTAAACAAGACCTAGTCGTGTATTTTGATCAGTTTTTCTCAAACTGAAGATAGACCCAACAGGCAATCCCCTAAGGCCCAACAGCTGAAAACCTTCCACAGCAGCCCAACAAAACCAAATTCTTTTTTTTTAATCTCAGTAAAACCAGTCCTACCTTTTTTTTGCATCTCAGCAAAACCAAATCCTACCTTTTTTTTATAAGGAACCAAAAATCCTCCCTTGTCTCGTTGTCAGCACTCCATCAGCGCTCTCATCCTCATCCCAGTGACCAAAACGTCCGACATGGCCCGATCATTCCGCGTAGTGTGCTATGGACGCGGATTTAGTGACTTTCCTATGGATACACAGCGTAACTTTCGTATCATCCCAGCCCTCTAAGAGCGATCGGAAGGCTATCCTTCATCTCATCTCAGGGGACCATATGTTAGTGTGTAGCCGCAAAATCGCCAGCTTCGTCAAGTTCTCTTTCGCGGAGCCTCGCGATGACCACGGCCTCGTCGCCCTGCGCGACGCCACACCACGCCTGCGCCCCCTCGGCATCCTGCCGGACCCGCTCTTCAGCTCCGCCATACAGCCTCCAGCTGAGCCTTCACCTCCCGCACCCGCAGCACCAAGTTGCACACGGCAGACGTGCGCGCCAGCACCCAGTGTCGTCGCTCGTGCATCAACCCAGCGCCGCGCTGCCCTCGGTCCGGACCAGCGCGTCCACCTTTGCGCCGTGCCGCCAGAGCCCTGAAGGCAGCGCATCTGCCGCCAGAGCCTCGGTCGGCCGGCCACCCGTTGACGCCGCTGCCCGGTCCGCGGGCGACCGCATCGCCAGGAGAGGCAGGAACAACACGTAGTACTGCCAGAGCTCGTCCTTCCTGCCACGCTTGCGCGAGGGCACGGGTAGCGCATCGGGACTCGGCCTTGCCTGCGTGGGCCTCGCACGCCGTCGCACCGTTCCTGACAGGGCATGCTTGAGAAAGATTCATGCTCGGCTGCACTATGGCAAGGCAAGAAGCAGCAGCAGGTACGACCATGACGTGCTAGAGCTTTGTCCTCGCACCATCGTGGAGCTTCATCCCCGTATCCGCTCGGAACGTCGTCTCATTGTCGGCCGCCGCCGCGCCCGCTCGTCTCGTTACGGCCGCCGCCGTGCCCGCTCGTCGTGTTACCGTCTGCCGCACCCGTTCGTTGTGTTACCATCCGCCACGCCCGCTCGCCGCATTGGTCGTGGGCTCACCGCGTCCGCTCGCTCATCACGCCGTCCTTCACCCTGCGCCCCGGCCGCGCACACCTGCGGCTGGCTGAGAGCTCGCCGCGCGTCGCTCTCCGCGCAAGCCGCTTGTTGCGCTGCCCTCAGCCTTGGCCACGCACGTTCGCAGTGCTAGGAGCAAGCTTGCCGCGTCACTCTCCATACCGGTCGCTCGGTTGTCGCGCCGCCATCCGCCTCAGCCACACATGCATGCTCACAGCGCTAGCAGCTTGCTCGCTGCGCTACCATCTATGCTGACTGCATACGCTTGCCTCGTCGCCCTCCGTGCTAGCCATATGCGTGCTCACCACGTCTTGAGCGCGCGTGCTGTTCTGCACGTCGGCATGCTCACCACGGCGCCGTCCTTGCCCACTGAGCGTCGTGCATCACAGGAGAGCACCGCGTGAATGCGCTCTATTTGCGCTCCTCTTCTGCCGGCTGCCGGCGCCGAGAGCGGATGGAGCGGAAGGGAAGAAAAATTAACCCCATGAAAATGAAAAAGTCACTGACACATGGCCCCATGAGCTGAGAGAAAGAACATTCTTTGGATCTGATTTGAACGACCAAGATAGAGAGAAAGTTACAATGTAACTTTACTAAGCAAAATTACAGAATCTCAGTCCGTTTGCTATGTCTGACAACAGACCATGCTTTGTACTACCCATTTCAAGAAAAATATAAGCACTCCATCAAAACAAAATATAAATCTTGCTTTTTTAGTCATTTCATTTTCAGACTTACTAGGTTTATATAAAGAGGAATTAACTCTTAATAGGTTTATTAACACGTTGCTGCAGCTACGACTGAAGTTTCCCTTCCGCGAATTAGCCTCAACAGTCAGCACCAATGGTAGCAGCCACGCGCATGCAAACTACTCCGTACTTCCTCCCAAATTAGATAATGTTGTGGCATGGGTACCGGTCAAACTTTCTCTATTTTAACTAGATATACAAAAAAAATACATGCAACATTTTTATCTCCAAACAAGTTTATTATAAAAGTATATTCAACTATATATATAATAATACCGATTATGTATTATAAATATTAATATTTTTTAATATATAACTAGTCAAAGTTAAAAAGGTTCACTTTTCGGAAAGTGAGAATGATATCTATTTTGGGACGGAGGGAGTAGTACTTTTGTGGATACGACCCATTCCCATTTTAGGTGGAAAGTTTGGGATAAAAATGGAACTAAAGAAGCAAAACCTTCTTTACTTCTGAAAAGTTTTTGAATTTGACTAATGTAGCATTTTCATTTTATTTAGTAATTAGTTTTGAACCATGGATTAATTAAGTTTAAAAGATTTGTCTTGCGAATTTATAGATAAACCATGTAATTAGTTTTTGTTTTTGTCTACACTTAATGCTTCATGCATATATTCAAAGATTTGATATGATAAATGAATTTTTTATGTGAAAATTAGAACTTCAGAAAAAAAAGAGAACACGACTGTGATTGTTTGCATGGAGTGAAACAATGACATTACTTTGCATAAGGTTTATAGGGGCAATAATGTAATTGGCTATATGCACAGACTGTTCGCTTGTTTGAAAAGTTATTACTGAAAGTACCGATTTACTATAAAAAAAACACTGCTGTCTAACAGAGAAAATACGGCTTATAAGACAAGTGAACATAGACCAGTGAACATAGACCATGCGATTATTTTGAAACAAAGAAAGTGTTATATACTCCCTCCATCCATTTATTGAGGTCATTTTAAGGTCGTGCACAGTGATTAAGGAGAAATGAATTTGACTAGTGAAAGGAGTTATATGGAGATGGTTGAATTAATTAGACCACTCAGAGGAGCCGCATGTGTTTAGAAAAAGATAAAAATAGTAGTCTCTAGCTTAGACGATTCTGTTTCTTGGAGATTTTTTTTTCAATAAAATGACTACGACAAATGAATGAAGGGGGTATTAGTTTTCAGAGCACTTCTTGGACAAGAAACCAAACCACGTTCTCGCTCGCCTAGGCATCAAGATAGTCCCAATGTAAATAGTATATATAGTTTTTATACTTATCAATTTTGATAGACACTATATTTAAAAACCTTGGTTCTAATGAATAATTTCTACGTAATTTTTTTAATCCAATCATATACATTCTCTCTTTATTCTCTATCAATCACATTCCTTCGTATCTTGGTTCTCATGTAGACATGATTTTTAATTTAGACTCAATTTGTATGATTTTTACTTTTTTTAATAACTATCTTCCTACATAGTAAAATGTTTATAATAACATAATTAGTGTCTATAAAAACTATAATATTGTTTGTATTAGGACAATGTGAGTGCCCTCATCTTTTCTCTCTCTCACCACAGATGATAGACCAGGCTTATCTGAAATCCAAACAAACTTTTTTCTTGGTCACCGAGGCAACGCGAAGTAAAGAAACAATTTTCTATCCATAAAAGTTCACGATGATTCCAAAAGCGCAGCGTCATATGTATTATAAAAAAACAGAGAAAAAGCGCAGCGTCCCGTCCCCATCATTACGCCCGTCCACCTCCTACTCGCCTCGTCGCCGTCACCGGAGCAGCGCTCCTCGCCGTGCACCGGCTCCACAGTGGACCGAGGCGTACCGAACTTCCTGGGTCCCCGGCCGCTGCGAGCCTGCGGCCCCGATCTGCCGCCGTGAGCCATGCGCACGGCGCACCACGCGGAGTGGCGCATGGCCTGCCTGACTGGGCGACTGGCCGTAGTGCAGCAAGCAGCGGGCCGTTGGCCGTCCGCGCAGCGCAGAGGGGGTGGTGCGTGGGACCCACGAGGCACAGCGCCGCACAGCCGCACAGTACTGGGAACCTTCTGGAGGCGCGTCTCCGAAAATATCTTCGTCCCGGCGGGCCTATCCCGGCCGTTCCGTCTCAGCACCATCCGCAGCCAACGGCCCGGATCGCACGACGGCGCGTGGGCACGACCGGTAGTTCGCAACTGCTGGCAGTGGGGCCCGCTACCTTCTCGAGGCTTCCTGTACGATGTTGCGCTGTGCTTTCTGGATGCTGGATTATGAACGCTGATGGCCCCAGACGTCTGTTGACTGTTATCTTACGAGTTGACGTCCTGTTGAGTGTTTCCACCTACCTTAAACAAGTTTAGTTGTCGTCTCATCCAATATTTAGATATATATAAAAATAATAGTTTTACGAAATTAAATATATATATAGATCGAGACTATTTACAAGATAAATTTATTAATCCTAATTAATCTACAATTTAACAATGTGGTGCTATTACTAGAATGTCTATAATTTATTTTTTTATTACTATTTAAACACCCCTAAATTTTAGTCCTTACATCAAACACCCTCTCAGTTTAAAAATGCTTTTCCATCGAAATTTGACATGGATCAAGTTGTTCTTGTTCAGCTTCTTAGAGATTAGAGGTTCAAAGAGATTAAAATCTCCTACAAACCAAAATTCTTAGTAATAGCACAGAGGCTGATAAATAATAGGGCAATTATCACTAGCGGATGCTTTCAAAAAGAACAAAACCGCGGTAACGGCCTTGGAAGATTATCTTTACGAGCTACTATTATTGATCAAACTTGTACCTTTATATATACTACTTCATCTCTTTTGAAATAAAACACGTTTAGCACAAGCTAAGGTCTTGTTTAGTTTAACCTAAAAACCAAAAACTTTTCAAGATTTTCCGTAACATTAAATCTTGTGGCATATGTATGGAGCACTAAATATAAATATAGACAAAAGTAAAAACTAATTACACAGTTTATCTGTAAATTGCGAGATGAATCTTTTAAGCCTAATTACTCCATAATTAGACAATATTTGTCAAATAAGAACGAAAGTACTACACCCCGAAAACTAAAAATTTTCAGAACTAAACAAAACCTAAGTAATTAAAATAATAACTTGAGAGGTAACGTTGCAATATACTCTCAGTGAGAATCAACAATTCCATGCTCCACTGGTTGATGAAGTGGTAGAATAATCATCATGACCCTACGAAGCTAATCTCTGACTACCACTTGATTCGAAGCCATATATGTAGATCATATATGAGTTGACGATCTTAAAAGGGTTCCCTTCTCAATGAAAAAGTATACTTATGCAAAGAAGTACTAAAACACTGACGGAGAGGGACATGATCATATGAGTTGACGATCTCCACTAAAAAGATCCCTTCGGTTAATTTTAGAACTGCGATTGGAAGCCTTTTTAGTTTTATTGGATCCAGTTTGGAACATACTCCGTAGAGTTTTCACAAAATTTGTATAAAACTTTTACAGAAAATTTCCGATGACAATTGACACGCACAGTAGCATCTGGAAACAGGGCCCAGCAGAGCAAGCCGCCAAAAATATTTTAACGGGCAAGTGGGCATCGGCCGTGTTTCTGGAGGCTTCCTGCGGCGCGTGGTGACACAAGGAGAGGAGGGGGGGAAGAACGGAAGAGAAGAGCAGCAGCAGCAACAGCCGCGCCATCCGCTTGCTTCCTTCCTTCCTCTTCTCTCCCTCCTACCCCACCGCCGGCGTCGCCTCTTCGCGTTGCGCGCCCTCGCGTCGCACCCGTGGGTAGCAGCCGCGTACCTACCAACCTGCGTGCTGCCGGGGGAGCTCTGCACGTCTCCTGTCGCCTCGCCTCTCGGCATGGACGCCGGGGGAGAGAAGTTCAGCGACGCGGCGGCGGCGGAGGGCGGTGAGGGCGGCGGCGACCTCTACGCCGTCCTCGGGCTCAAGAAGGAGTGCTCCGACGCCGACCTCAAGGTCGCTTACCGGAAGCTCGCCAAGGTGAGTGAGAGGCAGCAATTCGGTTCCTGATTTCGCGCCGTCTCCCCGCTCCTGGTTGCTTGCTGCTGCATATCGTTGTTGATTTAGCTATCTGTCATCGCGCGTGCCTTTCTGGTGTCGTTGTAACTTGTCGAGAGAGAGAGAGAGAGAGCGTCGTTCTCCGCGGGTGATTCGAGTCTGCTGGCAGAAACATTGGCGCCAAGTTCATGTTTCATTTCTCCCAATTCGTTGCCTACTTTCCTGTGCCGCTAACTAAATGCTCCGTCTCTAGTAATTACGATTCAAAAGCCAGTGCGATCTGGCAGTTACCATTCGTTCCAAGGTGAATTTCTTAAACCAAACAAATTGGTTGGTGAGATCCTGTTGTTTGTGCGCGTCAATGTTTTGTCATACTAATCAGACACACTGAATCCCAGTGCATGCATGCCAACACATGTATAACGTTATTATGTTCCAATTTTAAAACATATTCAATGGAGAGGATCCCTAATGATTCTGTCCAATTGCTCTGCAGAAATGGCACCCGGACAAATGCTCCTCCTCCAGCAGCGTGAAACACATGGAGGAAGCCAAGGAGAAGTTCCAAGAGATCCAGGGCGCCTATTCCGGTCTCAATCTTCCTTCTCTCAGCACCCTGCATCCGCCCCACTGCTCTGTTCCATCTCTATTCACAAACCACCCTTTTTTTGAGAAGCAACACAAACCACCCTTCACCTGTTACAACGACTGACCAACAACTAATAAACTGAACACCAGCAAACAGACCCAATCTAGCCTGTTGGTAAACTTATTGCGTGGAGCCCTTGTGCTCCCATCCCATTGTTCTTTGTGCAGTACTCTCTGACGCCAATAAACGGCTCCTCTACGATGTTGGAGTATACGACGATGAGGACGACGAGGATAGCGTATGCATCTCTAACTGAACTGTTCTTTGTGTTGCATAATTCTGGATCTAACAGTAGGGTGACCTTTTCTGCTGTTGCTGCAGATGCAGGGGATGGGTGACTTCATTGGTGAGATGGCCCAGATGATGAGCCAGGTGCGGCCGACGGTAAGAGCTGATGGCACTACTGGTCCTAGTTACAGATGCTTCTTTGTAGTATCATCAAGGCCACGATTAGCTGGAGCAGCCATATTTAGATTTGGTTGTCACACTCACGCTGCTTTAGCATGAAAATTCCATCTAGCACAGACACTGTTGGTTTTACCACTTCCTTTTCACATAATCCTAGGTGGGGCCACAAGTATATGTTTTGTCAACAAACTTATAGCAAAATGTGTTACTCTAAACAAACCTAACAACATGTACAGACTTTTCTACATTGTAGTCCCTATTCTGTGTATCATATAGTTTTTTAATATTTCTCATAAATCATTTATTCTTATTCTGGGAAAAAAGTATTGGTTTTTGTGGGTATATGCAAACTTCTTTTCATGAAGTTGCAAGGAAATAAGCAAACATGATCTTTTGTATCCTAATATATATTAGGGTATTAATATTGCCTGGGATGGGACTGGGTTCCCAAGGCCTTGCTTGGGTTTATCCAAAGCAACTTATACAACCTTCAATATCTTTGTATGTTTCATGTTCATATGTCCACAGGCTTAAAAAAGAAGGAATTGTTATGAAAGCTCCGTATCCTCCATGGTTTTTAGTGGATACTAAAAGCTGAACTTTTAGGTGATTTTTTTTCCAGAAAATAGCTGGAAATTGGCATAATTTTCGGGCGAAATGGCCATTGTCATCTCTGAACTATTGAGCAAGGCTCAAATTGATCCCTGAATTATCAAAACATCCACTTTCATCCTTGATCTATTGAATTTAGGCTCAATCTTGTCTATTCCCCTTGATTGCTTGCCATGTGGGACAGCTGTACATACGAAATGTCAGCCTTGCCCCTCGCTGAATCCTTTACCCGTTGGCCAGTCTTGGTGTTTCCGTCTCCACTGTTTCCCTCCCGTCCTCATCGAAAAATTTGCTATTATAGGACGCGAAGCAATGGGTTTCGTTATTACAGGAATTCAAACATCGACTTCGCTAAAACGACCTTTGAAACATTGACACTTTGTTATACATGACATTTGGCCTTTTTAATCATTTTTCTCAACTCAAATACATGTATTTTGTCTCCATGTGACCGTATTACCCTTGTATACTTGAAGGGACATGGGATAGGGCTGTTGGTCACTCGCCTGGCCTGCCTAGCTGGGCGCAGCCTTGGCTAGCTGGGCACCCGCCGCCTGGGCATGGTTGGCTGCAGTCTGGCCATGGCTGGGCGCCGACTGTGCATGGCTGCGCCTAGCGTACAGGTACCCTGGCTAGGGCCAGCCAGCGCAGACAAGGGCAGAGGCATCCAGAGGCCCTTCTGTATCCAGTGGGGGTGAGGTCCTCTCCTCCATGGGCGGCGCGTCGAGGAGATTGGGCGGGCGGCGGCGGCCAGCGGCCAGATAAAATGTCAGGAGATGACCAAACGTCGGGCTCTCTCATGCATAAGGATGCATAAGCCACAAGGGTAAAAGAGTCAATGAAAGAGCAAAGTACATGTATTTGGATTACCAAAGTCAAGAAATATACACCAAATGTCATCTAAAACAAAGTGTCAACGTTTCAAGTGTCATTTTAGCAAAGTCAACGATTAAATTCCTATAGCAGCGAAGCCCATTGTTTGGAGTCCTATAATAGCAATTTTCTCGTCCTCACCCGCTCCCTCTTTGTTCTTTGACTTTGTTCTTCGGCGCTAGGGCGCTCATAGAGGCCAGCCGCTGGGGCCCCTCGCCCATGGAGGCTAGTCCCGTGGAGGCCATTCGTCCCCAGCTCGCTCTCCCTCTGTCGTCTACTTCATTCGGGTCGTCTCCCCCGTGCCCCGTCTGGGCGCTCCATTGTGGAGGCGGCGGCCGTCGTGTCTGTGTCTCCACGGGGCATGGATCCAAGGAGGAGAGAGAGAGGAAGAACGCCGACGCCAAGAGACGACCTGAAGGAAGTAGATGACAGAGGGAGAGCAAACTGGGGACGGTTGGCCTCCACAGGCAAGGGGGCCCCAGCGGCTGGCCTCCACGAGCACCCTGGCGTCGAAGAACAAAGTCGAAGAACAAAGAGAGAGCGGATGAGGATGGGAGGGAAACGGTGGAGACGGAAATGTCGTGACTGGCCAACGGGTAAAGGATTCAGCGAGGGGCAAGGCTGACATTTTGCATGTGCGGCTGTCCCACATGGCAAGCAATCAAGGGGAATAGACAAGATTGACCACAAATTCAATAGATCAAGGACGAAAGTGGACGTTTTGATAGTTCAGGGGTCAATTTTGAGCCTTGCGCAATAGTTCAGGGATGACAATGACTATTTCATCTAATTTTCCTAGACATGATGTATCCAAAAAAATAAATATGAGAATGACAACACAATAACCTTTGACTGTTGGATTTATAGAGGCAGGAAAGCTTTGAGGAGCTGCAGCAGCTTTTTGTGGACATGTTCCAGTCTGATATTGATTCAGGATTCTGCAACGGGTCTGCTAAGGATCAAGTTCAGGGGCAAGCCAAAAGTAGAACATGCTCGACCTCACCTTCATCATCACCGTCCCCACCTCCTCCTCCTACTATAGTAAAGGAGGCAGAGGTGTCATCATGTAATGGCTTCAATAAGCGGGGTTCATCAGCAATGGACTCAGGGAAGCCTCCAAGGCCTGTTGAAGGCGGTGCTGGTCAGGCTGGATTTTGTTTTGGGGTAAGTGCACTTGTCATTATCAATTTACTCTGCTTGATAATGATGCAACATGGCACGAGCCATAGTTATTTACTAGGTCTGATTATGTTTTTTTAGATAACTGTGGTCTTATTACAATTAGCTTGTGACGATGGTCATGCAATTGGGCACACATCTAAACCATAAGCAAATATGATGTAGGAGATTGTTATATAAATGGTGTCTTTTACAATCACTTGGACATTTTGTTTTATGCTTTCCTTTTTTTGTGAGTGCCTTTTCCTCGTCATAAGTTCAGGCGCCTGTAGATTCCCTTGAGAAGTATCAAGTCCCTAGGTGGTTATGAAAAGGATTGGGCAGTTATGTAAAAGTTAGCTACAGTGCTAGTCTTTAAGTACTGATATCGCTTGATAGTATGCTCATATGTGTTCACGTCATTTGTCTTGGTCTTGGATGTTGCTTTCACTGTTACTGCTTCCTATGTTATTGAATATAATATTATTTTGCCGTGGTGTATTTGGTATTTATAATGTTTATGAAGAAACAGAAATTCAGCATAGCTGCACGTATTTTAAATATATGTTTTTGTCGATAACCTTTTGGTTTATCCTTTTATTCATTTGCCAACAGATGTTAGTCCTAGGTCACTTGCTGGGCCCCATTCTATCTTTGTACCTAAGCCCTTCGGGGCGTTTAGTAGTCATATAATGATCACATGATAGTCCAATAAACTGTTAAGGACTCTGCTGAAACTTTTTATGTTGATTGGGGCCTTGTTTAGTTCCTTGCTGAATTTTTTTTGGGATACTGTAGCACTTTCGTTTGTTTGTGTTAATTATTGTCCAATTATGGACTAACTAGGCTCAAAAGATTCGTCTCGTAAATTTCGACCAAACTGTGTAATTAGTTTTTAATTTCGTTTATATTTAATACTCCATGCATGTGTCTAAAGATTCGATGTGACGGGGAATCTTGAAAAGTTTTTGGATTTTGGGTGGAAG
>Ga0182004_10004772_pt1 | contig 10977 bp, 5 predicted proteins | sample Sormic07211540_1_FD_120479 | JGI IMG/M metagenome (GOLD analysis project Ga0182004, IMG submission 120479) | Endophyte microbial communities from Sorghum bicolor roots, Mead, Nebraska, USA - 072115-40_1 MetaG | ecosystem: Host-associated > Plants > Roots > Unclassified | place: USA: Nebraska...
AGAAGCTATTATTATTATTATTATTATTATTATTATTATTATTATTATTATTATTATTATTATTATTATTATTATTATTATTATTATTATTATTTATGCCACCACAATAAATATTTCTACAGGGTTACCATAAGTTTATTCATGTGGGGCTTTTAATATTTTGTGATGCAGTAAATGAAGCAATAAAGATTTTTATTTCTTTTTGATATGCATAAAGATGAATATTTATTGAAGAAATTGATTTAAGCTCACCATTTGAATCTAGACCAAGTTCAGATGCTAACACTAAGGTTTATCCGCAAGCGCACAGGTATAAATTAATTGCACTCCTTTAAATAAGATTTAAATAAGATTATCCACAAGCGTACACATATAGTACCAATGTCATATTTTATCCGAAGGTTTTAAATATCGTATCCACATGGAATAGTTGTGATGATGACAAAAGCCTATAGACCTAACCCAACAATTAGGCAAGATAAACATCTAGAAAGAGGAAATAGCTAATGACTTCTAGTTGCGACAACCGATAAGCTTTGTATAATATTGTTCTAACTGGACAGTAACCTAATAGGAGATGAAACAGAGTAATCGGGGGGTGCCTATCAATCCTATCAATAGGAAGTAGACTACATAGGAACCAACGCAGCTGTCACCTACGCGGACTACCACTATCCGGCTAATCAGGGGACATCCACAAGTAAACCTAGCCTAGGCACTACGCCTACACTACGGAATACAACTTAACCTACAGGCCCTGTAGATCAAAGTACTCAATACGAGTTGCAAAGTTAAGAACGAATAAGAACAAATGCTTACTTGAATAAAAATATTGAATACAAAAGTACCTCAGAATGCATCAACGGGCGAGGGAGCAGAACCCCGAAGAATACAGCAAAGAAGCCCCGACATGCCAAAACTCCTCTAGAACTCTACTCCTCTACTCTATCTCTCTATTAGTCTCTTCTAATTGCTACACCTTATCTTTTAATCTATGGAGAAGAGAGGTTATCCATTCGAGGGACACCTCTACAACTCATAATAATGGTGCACTCAAATATGAGGGTCTACCTCTTTATTTATGGCCTAGAAAAGCCTCCCACCTGTTCTGGACAGGCGATGTGGGACTAACTTTTCCACAGTTTGCTCTATTGGGCTATTATACATCAACTTGGCCTTCCAGTCATCCCTCATGTGAGCCCACTCAAAGGAGCAGCTTGGGGCGCCTCTCTTAGGCCTCTATCATGCCATATGAGCCTCTTCTCACGTCATGGACCTTGCTTGGGCGTAGGGCCCATTAGTGGTAATTCTTTTTTATTTGTAAAATTAATATTTTTTCACTCTGGACTCCAAATATAGCAAATGATATGTCCGTTCGATCGTCTCAACGAGCCCGTCGCAATGGTATAGTTCAAATCATCATTTGAGATACTTTTATTTGTTGTAAAATTACATATTCCTACAAAACAAGTGAGAACATCAAAACTCGTGGAACTCGTTAGAATCAAAACCTACAACTATGCTTTGTGATTTATTTTATATTAAATTATGCAATAGTTGACGGTTATATTTGGTACTTAACAACCGTCAACAAGTACTTCACGGCTTGTGGGAGATTCAGCAAGAGCTGGTGGTAGCTGAAGAAATCCGAAGGATGGTGGAAAAAGGAAAGGATTGACCATAGAACCATCACTCGAACAATAGCCGATATTTGTAAGTTTGTCATAGACAAATGTGCTCATGTTGGGGCAGCTTTCTTCCACAACGGGAGCGAGCTAGAGATGGCAGAGAAGTCCATGAGTCTACGCTACTAGAGAAGCGGCGCTCTAGGCATGAACGACTACGAATTGGCGGACATCTTCGAGTAGGTGCCATAAAGTTGTCATGTGAACATGTGATGTGATTTTGTGAACTATGTGAACATTAATATAATATAAACTTAGTGTGTATGACAGGCATGGTACGTGGAACGACAAGGACGGCGACGCATGAATGGATGTAATATATATGTCTTTATTGTACCAATTGGCATATAATCTTCATCAATGATGTTATGCTAGCTAATGATTTGCCCCTAATGTTTATGTTGTTTGTGCTACAAAATAATCTACTCTTTTATTGCTAGTTTCTCTATAAACCTGGTCACAACGCCTGTACATTCTCATGATTTGTACACAACCAAAACAAATGAAGCAGTGTTACGCGCGCATGGGCACACAAATCACTAGTTCTGATAAGTTCTAAAAGAAACATCCTGATAAAGATTTCCATTAATAATAAAAAAAATAACGTACCATAGCAGTATATAGCGACTTAAAACATCAACCAAGACACAAACAACATTTCAAAAATTTTCAGGAGCTACTTTTGGGGTAAAGTTATTTTTACCCTTAAGAACATATGCTCTTACTCTCTCCACTACTGGATTTGCATTAAAAAGTGTGCAAATATACATCTCAATATGAATCCAGTGGTGCAGAGAGTGGGAGCACATGCGCTTAAGAGTAGAAAAAATACGCCCCTACTTTTGGGTTCTGATTTTAAAAGGTGCGAGCTACAGTGCTACACAACATAAACTTAACACAAAATAAAATCAGAAGTTTAAGAATACAGTCTGAGCATTCGTCCCTATCAATCATTTAGCTTGTGAGTCACCACAGGATCGGATAAGATAAAAAAAAATGAGACAAATCTGATGTATCAGGAAACCCCATGCGTCCAGGTCCGCATCAATTATACTACTTTGAGTAGTGCCGATCCAAAGGAGATGCATGCCAAGTTGCCAACCCCATGCCATGCTACAGCGTGCAGCGAGCACGCCAAACAAGAGGACATCCCTACTACATCTTGCTGATGCTGCTGCCTCCCTTCCGGGTTGACCCCATCTCCTTGGCAAGGTTCCGGAGCACGTACTTTTGGATCTTGCCGGTGGAGGTCTTTGGCAGCTCGTCGCGAAACACCACCGTTCTCGGCACCATGTAGTGCGGCATGCGCTGGCGGCACCACGCGATGACATCGGCGGCCGTCACCGCGCCCGCCGACGCTCCCTCCTTGAGTCCCACGAACGCGCACGGCGTCTCTCCCCAGAAGTCGTCCGGCCGCGCCACCACCGCGGCCTCGTTCACCGCCGGGTGGCTGTAGAGCACGGACTCCACCTCCACGCTGCTGATGTTCTCCCCGCCGCTGATGATCACGTCCTTGGACCGGTCGCGGATCTCCATGTACCCGTCCGGGTGCATCACGCCGACGTCCCCCGTGTAGAACCACCCGTCTTCGCGTATCGCCGCCCCGGTGGCCTTATCGTCGTTGAGGTAGCCGAGCATGACGCAGCCGCCGCGGAGCACGATCTCGCCCATCGTGGACCCGTCGCGGGGAACGCTGCGTCCGGTCTCGCCGTCGACGATGTCGACCTCGGCCATGCCCGGCGTGCGCACACCCTGCCTCGACTTGAGCCGTGCCCGCTCCGACGCGGGGAGCTTGTTCCACTCCCGTTTCCACGAGCAGCAGACCACCAGCCCCGCCGTCTCGGTCAGCCCGTACCCGTGGCTGACCTCGAACCCGATGGACTCCGTGCGGTGCAGCACGGCAGCCGGCGGCGGCGCGCCGGCGGTTAGGATGCGCACCTTCCCCGGGAGCGGCCGCCGCACGACCTCCGGGGCGTTGGCCAGCATGTTGAGCACGACGGGCGCGCCGCAGAGGTGAGTGACCCCGCGGGCCGCGATGGTGGCGTACACCTCGCCGGCGTCGACGCGGCGCAGGCAGACGTTGGTGCCGCCCACCACGGCCATCCCCCACGGGAAGCTCCAGCCGTTGGCGTGGAACATGGGCAGCGTCCACAGGTACGTCGCCTGCGGCGGGACCGCCCATTCGATGAGCGAGTCGAGCGTGATCAGGAAGAGCCCCCGGTGGCAGTGCACCACGCCCTTGGGCTCCGACGTCGTGCCGGAGGTGTAGTTCAGTATCATCGGCTCCCACTCGCTGGCCGGCCGCACCCACGCGAACTCCGGGTCGCCATTCTCGAGAAGCCTCTCGTACGTCAGTGACCCGGCCGGGGCGGCGGGGAGACCCTTCTCGTGGGGATCCTCGACGAGGATGACGCGCGGCGCCGGGTGCCCGTGCGGGAGCTGCTTGAGCGCGTCTGTGATGAGCGTTAGAGACGCCGGGTCGACGAAGACGAGCTTGCAGCCGGAGTGGCGGAGCAGGACGGCGACCGTGCGCGCGTCCAGGCGCGTGTTGATGTTGTTGAGCACGGCGCCGCTCATGGGCACTCCGAACTGCATCTCGTACATGGCCGGCACGTTCGGCAACAGCACGGACACCTATGCCAAGCACCAGAGGAATGATTAATCACATCAGACTCATTTCCCGCGATGGCAGGGATGAGCGGTGATCAATTCGCGGAATTGGCCGAGGCCCGAGGCTTACGATATCGCCGCGGGTGATGCCGAGGGAGACGAGCGCGGAGGCGAGGCGGAGGCATCGCCGGTGTGTCTGCGACCAGGTGAAGACCGTGTCGTGGTAGACGACGGAGGAGCAGTCGCCGAAGACGGTGGCCGCACGCTCCAGGAATCCCAGCGGCGTGAGCGGGCATGAGTTCGCCGGATTCGAGCCGAGCCTGTCCATTGCCGTGAGGTAGCCGGCGGCGCGACCGCGAGAGGTGGAGGTCTGGCTTGCGTGAACGGAGACGGCCTCAGCGATCTACTCTAGCTCGCACTCTCGCAGAGTGGCGTAGGAGAAGAATTTTATCTGAAGCCAGGTGTTTGGCTGAGGCGGCTTAATTCTGGTGCTACACGATGGGAGAGACGGCAGATAAAAATGCAAGTGCAAGACTATTCTGGATTCTACGGACTGACCATGTTAGTTGATGCTAATCCAAGATACGGATTAGAAAATGCATGCAGTGCCGGTGCCTCTCTTCATCGTCACCTCTAAATTTTCTAAGATTCGGAGGAGGATGAAAGCAGCTGTGACCGAGACTTCACACGGTGAGGTCAGTACTAGATGCTTATGCAAAAACTGTTCAAGTCAGCTATAGGATGACAGCAGCTGACCGAGAATTCACCGGTTCACCTCCGTGCCCTGTGTTGAATCGATCAGATGTCGAGCTGGAGCTGTGTCACTTCGCTACGGAGCAATCTCCTCTGCCTATCTTTTTATATCTAGAAAAACGAAGAAAAGAGAGACGTTCTCGGCACCGGGACAAATGATACAGATCATGAGTAGGATGATGGACAAGGGCATGGGCCTATTTTGTTGCTCTTGATTGGGCATTGGCGTGATCTGATCGTGTGTGATATTATATAGTATATATTGCCCAAAAGATCAGTCCACGTATTAGGATGAGGACCGCTCACGGAGCAACCGTATCCTCGATTCTCTAATCTCTAATCTCTATCGCTGTTGTGAGTTCCGTGTTGGAATGCTCACACAGTCACTTCCGCTATACCTGAAAAATCTTCATTTGCCCCTATCCGTGCAAGACACTGAAGTCACTGCTCTGTTTTTGGACGTACAACTGTACAAGGAGCTAGATACTGAAGATAATAAAGCCTCTCTTTCAGAGTTTGTGCCCTCCCCCAAGATAATATTTTCTTAAGCTATATATTATAAGGTAAACACAACAACTACTACTACTATTATAGAAATGGTTTTTAGAGACATCTCTGTTTTTGATAGAGGTGATTCAATTCCTAGTCCTCTTCAAATTAAAAGGCCTTCAACAGAGAAATTTGTTATTATAGGATTTCAAACGTGTGAGTTTCGTTATAATAGAATTCTAAACATCTGCTTCACTATAATGACTCTCAAAACATTAACACTTTGCTATTATAACATTATGGCCTTGAAATAGACAATATTTTAAATCTCTTCAAATTCAAATATTTTCATTTAATCACAGAACTATCATTCTACTATATCTCTTCACCACGGGATCTTTCAGTTGCTAGTCGCGACCTATCAGTTCCCCGAAGCGAGAGACCGACGCCCTCCCTCCTTCACACGCACCGGTGAAAGGTCCAAATGGCTAGAGGGGGGTGAATAGCCTATTTAAAAATTCTCTACAAACTCAACTAACAAGTTGATTAGTAAAACAAATGACGAAGCTATTCTAGCACTAGCTCAACTAAGCTATGCAAGCCACCTAAACAAGTCTAGCAATAAGGCTAAACACTAAGTCACAACAACAAAGCACAACTAAAGTTAACTACACTCCTATGTAAGAAGACTAAGCTACACAAGCTATACAACAAGTAAGAAGTGCAAGAAAGTAATAGAGTGGAGTGTGATTGTTATACCAACGTTGTAGAGTAGAGATATATCCAATCAATTACTCACAATCACAATCACAATCACAAGAAGAATCCTCGGCAAGAGATGACACAAGATTTTTTACCGAGGATCACTTGCTTCCCGGCAAGCTAGTCCTCGTTGTGGCGATACACCCACTTGATGGATCACGAGCTCATTGGCAATGCAAAACCAAACCCTCAGCGGGTGCCGCACATCCACTCACAAGATGGGGATCCTCCAAGCCACGAGCAATCCACTAGAGTAGCCAATTACGATCTCTCATGGGGAAGGCTCAAGAATCCCTCACAAATCACTTGGTGAGGCTCGAAACAATCTCCAATCACGAGCTCAACACCACCGCTGCTCCAAGCCGTCTAGGGTGTCGGGAAACACCCAAGAGTAATAAGAAATCCGCAGCAAACTCAAGGATCAAGTGCCACTAGATGCAACTCTCAATGTAATGCACTTGAATCTCACTCAATCTAACTAAGATTAGCAATCAAGGAAGGAGATGAGTGGAGGGAGTGTTCTCTAGCTTAATGTATGCCTCAAGTAATCAAAATATGCAAGAGAGAACCTCCCAAAGCCGGCCACCTTCTATTTATAAGCCCCCTCAACAAAAGAGCCGTTGGCCACTTTCACTGGGCTAAAAACGGGGGCACCGGATGCTACCAAGTGAGCACCGGACGCTCGACCCCCTGCGTCCGGTGCATTGGGGATGGCCACGTGTCCTCCTTTGAATCTCGTGCGTCAAACTCTAACGGTCACCTGTGGATCACCGGACACGACCAAGTGAGCACCGGACGCGTCTGGTGCTCACCGAACTCATGCGCAGAGAGTTTGTAAAAATCAGGTCTCACCGGACTCGGAGCACCGGACAGTTCGGTGCTCACCGGACTCGTGCGCAGAGAAGGTTGCAAGACGCCCTCACACTGGACGCACACCACCAGACGCACTCAGAGCGTCTGGTGCTCTCAGACAGACACCCTCTATTAAAGATAGGCCACACCGGACGCATGAACAGGGAACACCCTGCGTCCGGTGCTCAACCCTAGCAGGGTCAAGCACTGACAGCACACCGGACGCTCAGGCCAGCGTCCGGTGCCTCCACGCACTGCGTCTGGTGAGTATTTCTCACTGAGGAACACTCTCGTGACTTCTCCAAATTTTCCACCAGCGCAATAGAAAATATACACTTAATTTTCTCAAAAGCGCCGAATCCCGCCGAGCTTGGGAGAGAGGAACCCACAGCTCTCTCAACCCTAGGAACTCCACCTCCTTTGTAAATATGCTAACACCAACAAGTGTCCACCACCAAAGTGCATGTGTGTTAGTTTTTCACAAACATTTTCATCAAAGGAGTTAAGTTAGCACTTTACTAGATCCTAATGCATATGCTCAAGATATGGACCCAGTAGCACTTGATTCGAGAGATGACCGTGATTTCCCCTCTTGATAGTTGGCTATCTATCCTAAACACGGTCAATCACTTCTCTACTCATCTTAGACCGGCAAAAGTAAAACCCTATGTTTATACCTTTGTCTTGATAACTTTGCTCCTCATCTATCACCATGATCTTCACTTCATGCTTCATTCCTTTGTGATCATGTGACCACCTTTCCATGGCACCATGCACCTTCATCACATGTGTTGATATGCCTAACTCAAATCACTTAAACACAAGGCATTAGCAACTTGGTGTCATTAATTACCAAAACTAAACTTGGACTTTCAGCCGGCCGCCGGACAGCCGCCGCCCTCCCGTGGCCAGCCACCAGCACGCAGCAGCAAGCAGCCAGTCAGGCAGCAGCACCGACCAGGCTACAGTCGGCCAGCCAGCAGCACCGGCCAGCCAGCAGCCGCCGCCCTAAGGGCACTTCTGTGATTAAATGAAAATATTTAAATTTTAAGATATCTAATTTCAATTTGTCTATTTAAAGGCCATTATGTTATAATAGCAAAGTGTCAATGTTTCAAGAGTCATTATAGTGAAGCAGATGATTAGAATCCTATTATAGCGAAACCCACACGTTTGAGATCCTATAATAGCAAATTTATCCCTTCAACAGGACCTACTGACCAAGCCACCTCTCTACAAATATATGTTAGCCATATGTAAGAAGAAAATTTATAGAAACGATAGAGAATCTTAGACACCTCTATAAACGGGGTCTATTTGGCTCTAGAGTCAAATCTTGGTAATTGACACAATATATAATGGGGTCATTTTTAACTTTTTAAATGCGGCTCTAGAGTGGAATCTACTAATTGACTCAAAATATGTAATACATGCCCCCCTTCTTCTACTCTAGATATATATTGTAGCATGAGAAAAAAGGAATGCAGATATAAGGGTGGAAGGTTTTGTTTTTAATTTCTTTGGCACGACACCCAGGTATCTTTTAGCAAAGCAAAGGAAAAGGAGGTATCACACCAAGGGGTTGAAGAAAGGGTTTAACAAAGGGGATTTGCATATCTTTATCCAATGCTTCCCGCATCCCTAGTTTTTGAACTTCTGGTTTCAGGTAAACGCTAGTTGTTGTGAAGAATATGAAATATGCATGTTTTTGGGTAATATCTCAAGAGGCGCAACGTCCTTCGTGGGTGTTGGTACGACTGTTGTTTTTTAAAGGTCCAGAGACAAGAAAAGAGCTGAACTAATTTTAGATAATGGATATAAAATCCGGTCTCTATATCTGAGGATGTACACAGCCAAAAATACAGAGTTTTGTATCAGATAAACAAAAGAGAGCCAAGGTCCTAAAGCATCGATCTGGACGCTAGTTTAAACAATATAAATATTTCCCTCCTTTATTAGATATCTCTAAAGCAATTACTTCTAATTTCTTGCTTATCTTCGAGAGTGCGTCCTTGGCTGTCTCATCATGCTGCAGCTGAGCCCAAAAGCATAACCAGTACGCTCCCCTGAAAATTACCTGCATAATAGAGTTGGTTTTCATTTTATTAAAAACATAATCATTGTGGCATCTCCATATAGCCCAAAGCATAGCAACCACTCCCACCCAAATCAAATCTCTAATCTTTTTATTTTGCCAAATACCAAACATGTGGCTAATTGATATAGGTTGGGTTAAATTAGTAGCAAAAGAGATAAGCCTCCAAATCATTTTGGTAAAGGAACAGTCTAGGAATAAATGTTGAATATTTTCACTCCCATTACAGCATATGCACTTCTGGCTCCCTTTCTAATTTTTTTCTAGCAAGGTTGTCCTTGGTTAGGACGACACCCCTTTGCAGGAACCAAAGAAAAATTTTAATTTTTAGAGGTACCTTTATCTTCCAGATCTTCCTATGCTGAAAAGGTATAAGTGTGTCTATAAGGTTGAGATACATGGAATGGACAGAGAATAACCCTGATCTAGTTAAGCTCCATATGAAATGAGCTAAACCAACCACCAATTCGACATGGGATATCTTTGCCACTAGACTAAGCTATTCTGTAAGTTTATTATCCACCAAGGCCCTCCTAAAAGATATGTTCAGAGGGTTCGTACTCATAACTTTTGAGACTGTGGCGTGAGGATCTCTCACTATGCTATATAAAGATGGATAACTAGCTTTCAGAGGCTTATCCCCTGCCCAAGTATCATCCCAAAATCTAGCCACGGTTCCATCTTTAATATGAAAGGAACCTTTTGCCAACACCTCATCTTTGATACGCATGAGGCCTCTCCAAAAATAGGAGCCGTTGGGTTTAGCTGTCACCTGGGATAGGCTTTTGAAGTTTAGGTATTTATTCCTTAAGAGCATTTGCCATATACCTTCTGTATTCAACAGATTAACCAGCCATTAGGCTAGGAGGCACTTGTTTTGCAATTTTAAATTTAGGATACCTAATCCTCCTTGATCCTTAGGGCAGCACAGGATGTCCCATTTAGCAAGGCAATATTTATGTTTATCTGAGGATCCTTGCCAAAAGAACCTTGATCTATAATGATCTAGGTTCTTTAAGAATCCTTTGGGGATCTCAAAGAAAGACATCATACACATAGGCAGGCTGCTCAATACTGAATTAAGCAGTACTAGTCTTCCTCCGTAAGACAGGTACTTCGCTTTCCAACAAGAGAGTTTCTGTTTGAAACAATCTTCTACTTTTATCCATTCAGAATTAAGAAGTTGTCTATGATGCATAGGGATCCCAAGATATCGGAAGGGATATCCACCAGCATTGCATCCAAAGAGACTAGTATAAAAGGACTCCATCTCTTTAGCAGTTCCATAGCAGAAGATTTCGCTCTTGTGGAAATTGATCTTCAGCCCTGATAGCTGTTCAAAAGCACAAAGCAACAGTTTCAAATTCTGTGCTTGTTTGGGGTCATGATCAACAAAGATAATGGTGTCATCCGCATACTGTAATATGGGCAGACTGTCATCTATAAGGTGGGGTATAACACCTCTTATCCGACCGTCGGCTTTTGCTCTTTTAATAAGGAGCGCTAGCATATCTGCGACGATGTTGAATAAGATCGGTGACATTGGATCTCTGAAAGCCCAAGTTTGGTTTTGGTAATTAATGACACCAAGTTGCTAATGCCTTGTAATTAAGTGATTTGAGTTAGGCATAGCAACACATGTGATGAAGGTGCATGGTGGCATGGAAAGGTGGCCACATGATCACAAAGGAATGAAGCATGAAGTGAAGATCATGGTGATAGACGAGGAGC
>Ga0182004_10004773_pt1 | contig 10975 bp, 6 predicted proteins | sample Sormic07211540_1_FD_120479 | JGI IMG/M metagenome (GOLD analysis project Ga0182004, IMG submission 120479) | Endophyte microbial communities from Sorghum bicolor roots, Mead, Nebraska, USA - 072115-40_1 MetaG | ecosystem: Host-associated > Plants > Roots > Unclassified | place: USA: Nebraska...
CGGAGGCGGACGACGCGGCCTTTCGCACGCGCGCGGATGGCTTCGGCCGTGGGAAATCACGCGAAATCCCCGCCGCCTCCTCCTTCCTCCTGCTCCACCGCCGGCTGCTACCCCGCCCCAAGGTCAGTCCCCTCCCCTGCTCATCTCCCCTCCGCTGCCAGCAGCTCCTCCTCCCCTGCTCCACTTCCTCTCCCCTCCCCTGTTCCTCCCAGCGCCTAGGGAAACGCCTAGAACGCCTAGGCGCGATTACTCCTGCCTAGGCGCTAGGCGGGGGGTCACCGCCTAGAATCCACCTAGCTGAACTTTGGCTATTATAGGATCCCAAACGTGTGGGTTTCGCTATAATAGGATTCCAAACATCTGCTTCGCTATAACGACTCTCGAAACATTAACAATTTGCTATTATAACATTATAGCCTTCAAATAGACAAACTGAACTCAAATCTCTTCAAATCATGGTTGAATCTTGCTAGCAGCAGCAAGCAGCCGGCAAGGCTGAGCCAGCCGGCCAGGCTACAGCCGGCTAGGCAGCAGCGCCGGCCAGGCAGCAGCCATGCAGCAGCAGCAGCCGCCCTAAGGGCAGTTCTGTGATTAAATGAAAATATTTGAATTTGAAGAGATTTGAGTTCAATTTGTCTATTTGAAGGCCATGATGTTATAATAGCAAAGTGTCAATGTTTCGAGAGTCGTTATAGCGAAGCAGATGTTTGGAATCCTATTACAGCGAAACCCACACGTTTTGGGATCCTATAATAGCAAATTTCTCAATTCAAACATGACCATATCTGTAACTGAAACTTCTCTTTAAACAGGAGGAGGAATAACTTACAACACTAAGCTTCGGGGGTACCATCATTATACTAACTATTATGCACTAAGTGTCACATTTATCACGGCATCCAGAAGTTAAATGTCCTAATAAGTTAAGCCTGCCATGCCCACATAATAGCCCGCATCATTATCAGCTTCCAGTACATGATGTGCAACGGCGTCAGCAATCCAACCGAGGAGGAGAAACATTATTACAGATTAAACCAGCTCTGAACCGACCGTCCTCCGCAGTGACGTTTATGATTAAGAGTGGAAGTGGAGATAACAAAGCAAAGCAAAGCGGTACTAGGGCAACCCCGTGAAGGTGATCCTATGGGAAACGCAGCTCAAATCATAGCGCACCGATGGCGACGCGACACTGGCGCCAACTGCTTACAGATCTCGGCATCGGGGAGGGAAGCGGAGGCCCAGATCTCACGGATCCAGGCACGCGAACTCAGGGGCCACGTTCATACAGACGCCGGGGAGAGCGAACCCGCGCGCGCGACGGGACGGAGAAGAGAGACGCGTGGCAGTTACCTCCTTCCTCGGAGGGAGGCTGCTGCTGCGGAGGGGAGCGGGGGGCACGCTTGGGGGCGGATTCCGGCGAGGAGGCGTATGGGGAGCCCGGGGCTTCCATCCTTCCTTCCTGCGTCGGGGCGGCGCGGGGGCGGGGGGCGGGGGCGGTGGCGGAGGCGGAGGAGGAGGCAGATGCGGGAAACTCTAGCTAGATCTCACTGGGCCTACGCCATGGATTCCAAGTGAAGTGCGGAAGGAGAGGGAGGGGGGCTGGTTGGGCTTTTTTGGACATATTATTATCCGCCCGCCCACCCATTTTCTGTTTTTTGGGCTTGCCGCGGCAGAGCTACTAGTAGGACTCCTTATTAGGGATTTTTCTTTTTTTTTAAAAAAAAGATACATATATTTCCACACAAAATAAAAAAAAGATGTATATTAAGGGCCTGTTTGGTTCACCCCACTAAAGTTTAGTGACTAAGTTTAGTCATTTTTAGTCACTAAAATACCAAACACACCCTCTAAAAGGGTCACTAAAGTTTAGTGCCTTTAGTAGACAAGGGGCTGCTAAAAGTGACTAAAGTGCAAAGATTACAGGGACACCCCTTATTAATTTCAACTCACTTGCATTAATTAAGGGTATTATGATCTTTGTTTAGTGCTTTAGTGGTCTTTAGTGAATAGAACCAAATAAGATGCTATTAAACTTTAGTGGGGTCACTAAACTTTAGTATGATCACTAAAGGAACCAAACAAGCCTTAAAATACGTACTTCCTCCCCATGGAAACTTTCACATTACTCCCTTGAAAATATGTATACTTCCACCAAACTTTTGTTTACTTATTATTCGTGACTTTCATATTTTTAGATTTGATCAAATACATATAAAGATACTAATAAAGTATGATGTATAGTTAGTATCATTAGTTAATAATGGAATCTCTTTTCATAGTAACTCGGTGATACTCCGCGCGTTGCTGCGAGGATTTTGTAAAAGGATGTATGTCAGATTTTGAAGCAACTGTAGAAATGAAAACATTTAAATATAGTATGGAAGTAAATAGAATTCATTCCCAAGGGAGATATCTTATTATTCATATTGTGTCAGTAGTAAGAAGGAACCGTAGAAATGATAACATTAAGTATATGTAAGTTTTTTTACTAATCTTTAGCTAACACGCACGTAGACAAAAATAACTTATTTGACTGAGTTGTAGCTAACATGCGTGGGAACAAACATAATGCGGTGTGAGACATGGGCAGAAGATAACTGATATAGACACATGAAAACAAAAGTAAAAGGCATGATATGGGAATCGATGAGCAAAAGTAAGAGGGAAAAAATACATACCAGTGGGACGTGGGAGAGAGCAATCAAGGTCAAATCATCGAGCACCTTTGGAGCAACAGAGGAGACGTTAGAGATACCAATGAAGTTCAGTCTCTGCAGAAATTCCCTTGTGGATAAATCATCGAGCACCTTGGGAGCAACAAAGGAGAAGTGTAATAACGAAATCAGAGCAACTTGTCGAGCATTTTTGCAATAACAAAATCAAGAAACCTTGGGGGAGATTAACCTTTGGAGGAAGAAGAAGAACAGTTGCCTGGGCAGACGATAATAGCAAAGATGGGAGCACAAGGAGGCAGTGGCTGCACTTTCTTGATACGGAGCTGAGTGCAGCGCCATAATGATATTGGATCGCTCGAGCTTCTTGAACACCGTCATGGATGGCAGCATCGATGCGCAGAGAAGAGGGGAATAGGCAGGGGGTGACGACCGTGGGGCGCAGATGCGTGGGTAATGGAGGAAGATAAGAGAGAGAGGTAGGTGCGACGGCCGCGACACAAAGGGAGAGGGAGGGCAGGCGCGGAGCACAGGGGAGGCAGGCGCGACAGGCCACAATGGGCATGCTACGCGGGGTCACGGTGGACAGGGTCGAGCGTGGTACGCGGGGGTGCGACAGACGGGGTCGGGGAGGAGCGATGAAAACGGACAAGATCGAGGTAGGAGAGACGATAACTAACCAAAGGTGACGTGGAGAGTGACGTGGCTGCACGAGAATGCAGGAAAAGGAATATGGTAGTGGGGATCTCCTATTTAGGCATAGAGGATAATAAACACACTAGAAGATGCAAATAGTGATAATAGTTTCTATAATTTGATCAAATTTAAAAATGATTTCTCAATGAACGAGATAAAATAATTCCTTGCAAAACAATATATGCAATTGTTTACAATGAAAGGAGTATATTAAAAAGGCGGTGTAGGTAATCGAAGATAGTATAAATTTCACGGTCTAGAATAGTTGTTTCTTTTAGGAGGCAAAACAATACCGTTGTGTTGCATTGTAGCCCCCATAGGGGGCAGTTTGGCAAGACTCCGCACCGCGCGCTCCAATGCCGGAGCGGAGCCCTTCTGCCAAAGCCCGAAATCACAGCAGCCTCTGCTTGCCGTACGAGAAAACAGCTCCTCACCCAACGGCTCCTCCTCACCGACCTGCATCATTTGGTGCAGCTCCGCTGCCGAAGCTAACATGAATCCCGTACTCAACTAGCAAGTGGTATCTCAAAAACATTACCAAAAACGATCCACAGCCTTCAACGCGTTTTATAATCCACTGGCACAATTAACCTGACACAAAATAAATAAACGACTAAAATTGACCACTTCAACAACGTACGTACTCAGCAAAAATGGCGTAGCTGCTGACACAACACAGCGTGCACAATGGTCAATAACCTTGGTAATAATTTCTCTAAGCTGCCAACTAGACAATGTGTTCGATAAGATAACGCGCTCACAGAGGACATCGCAAAAGCTACCAGTCTATGACATTTCACCATCATCTTGTGCTAGGGCTTGATGACTTTTGCTGTTTGGCTTTCTCGACCAGAGGTTTTAGTTGCTGCTTCTCTGCAAGCATCTTCAGCAAGTTGAAGAGGAAAGGGATGTAGTTATGCTTCCTCCGAATGTTCTCCGTCTTCCACTTCTTGAACTTCTCTTCTTCCATGACCATCTTCTCTCTGACGGTTTCGATTGCCGATATCACCTCTGTAAGCGAGTTGTTCAAGGATTCTGTGGCGGCAGTCTTGTTCATCTCCTGCAAAATCTGCTCCCTTCTCTTCTCCAGCTCCTCCAGCTCAGCACTGTACACCTCTTTCCTGTTCTTTATGATGGCCATAAGATTGAACCTGATCTCACTCTGTGAGTAGCGCTCAATCCTTTCTTGAATAACTGGCTGCACCATCCGTAGCCAATCAAGGTCATCAGCACCACCGCACTGCCCAAGATTTACAGGCCCTTCCTTCAGCCCATCCAGCTCATACAGGACACCTTCAAAAGGTAAATAGCTTATGAAATGGTAAACATCATCATCCTTAGTCGCGGCTCTCTGCTCATCAGAAATAAATGGCTCTGGCCTTGCAAAGCTGTTATGAGCTGTCCGGATGGATTCGCTGTTGCTGATAGCTAAGCCCTTCAGATCAGGTGTGAAAGCTCCTGTGAATTCCTTCAATTGAGATAATTCTGGACCGATGTCAATTTCAGGGCGATTCATGAGAACTGAGAGAATAGCTTGAGTAGCACATGCGTTAGTGATGACCTGAAAATAAGCAGATAGATTGGCCGTTATTGTTAAGCACAAAGTAGCAAACATGGTAAGCTAAAAGGGCCAGAATGGAACTAACTTGGTGTGCAAAGAAAAGGTTTGGATTAGGATCTCTGACAACAAGCCGTTCATCCTTCTCCCCAGGTATCCACTTGAAGAGAAAAATTAGCCCATATACTGGCCTATGAAAAGTGGAGAGGAAGAATATGTGTTCAGGGCATTCAGATAGCAGATATTGATGACATAAAAGAATAAAGATTCTCACCGCAGTTGACTAAGAGAATCCACATCAAGAGAATAAAGCTCTTCCACCTGTTCAAAGTACATCCCAAATATATAAATGTCTGAATTTTAAATTTTTTACATGGATAACTTGACAAAAAAGTGTTCATCACAGATTTCTAGAAGCACCTATTTTATACATATTATTATGGTAACTGAAGTACCAGCATTACCAAACTCAAGAATAAAAGCATGACCTCAAATATAGTTGGTAGCTGGCATGTTGTCATGTGACTAGAGGTCCCATACTGAACGAGTGCAAGTGAATAAGCAAGTTTAGAACAAAATCTCACTCAAGGCCTCTGATTTAAATCTGAGTTGACAGTTGCATAAAGGTTTTAAAAAAAGTAACTATTGACAGCAAATTATCAGCTATTCTTCTATAAACTAAAGTGCACATCTTCACAATCTTGTAGACATACAAGTTTACAATCAGCTACGCGACATATATTAATTATGCTTATCCTACAACAATATAATATGGCAGTAAGGCAGTTCCTAAATGAGAGTTCCATGTTGCTGTCAGTTTCACAGCATGAGGACAAAACAAATCTTCAGAAGAACTAGTGTACACTAGTGAATGAACAGGTCTGAGTGCATATTGCCATTGCAGATACAATAATAGTTCAAAGGATGAGAAAACAAACAGTTGATCGAAAACAAACAGTTTAGGCAAGGAATGCAACAGAGCCCTGGAAGCTAACCTGTACACCTTTCACTTGCATTTGCTGAATCAGCTCGGTGAACACACCTGCTCAAGTAAAACATAAGGAATGGTCTAAAACACCAATAAGAGCAACAAAGACAGAAGTACAAATGGAAGTAAGCATAACAAAATGCGTTTCAACTCATCAATGGTTTGCTGTTTCATGAAAGTAGGCAGAAAGTAATATGCCAAAGAACAGAGCTACCAATGGTCGGTAGATTATTCAAAAGTGTGATGACAGATGACATATGTTGTTTTCTCACGCTACTATTAGAACAGTGAAGAGCACATGCTGAATGACTTAAAAAGATGATGAATGGAGTCATCATGACTCTAAAGGAAAATTATCCCAATGAAGATATTTCAAGTATAACCGAACCAACTACACTTATGAGCAGAACACAGAAAATGATATGCGGAGCTGGACAAGCAGGGAGGGGGGATAAGGCAGCGCTACCATGCCATACACCTCCCATGAATCGGAAATTACAAGGAACAGTGCATGCAGTCATTTGATGAGACCATGCGAAAACTCACCAGGATCAGACTCAATAGTGCACCAGGACATCCTTGCAAAACCACTGAAGTATCCTGGTTCCCTGGCACAATCAATCATAGAAAAAAACATGGTAAATACACGAGCGCGGCACCAAACAGCTTATATAAGTTGGGGTGAACGCAGGGGCGGACCCAGTAAAGGACGTGGCTGTACAGATGTACACCGATAATTTTTGCAAAGCAGTCGAAGTTAGTAGGCTTAATACATGCATATACACTTTGTAGTTAGATCAGATCCGAATACAGATAGTAGGTTAGGGTTTGGGTGCTCACTTTCGCGCAGCACGAAGAGAAGGCCAAGGAGGCAGGCGCGTACCTGGTGGTGCTCGCCGACAGCAAAGAGGCCGAAGAAGACCTGGGAACCTGGCGAGTAGCGAGGCAGCGACGGCCGCCCAGTCGTCGTCGTCGCCGCCGTCGCCACGAGAGAGAAGTGGGGAGGAGGGAGAGTGCAGCGCGCACGCTGGGTAACGGAAGGAGAAGGGGGAGGGTTGCAGCGAATAGGCAGGTCCGGTCCGTGTAGGGCCATTTTACATGGGCCTGAGCCTCGACTTAGACCTTGTTTAGTCTCTGTAATTACAAACTATATAATTAGTTATTATTTCTATTTTTATTTAATGTTTTATACATGTGGCGTAAAATTTAATGTGACGGAGAATTTTGAAATTTTTTTGGTTTTACTAGAACTGAACTATCGATGGCTAAATGGGTATATATATGTTGTCTGATTTACCATTTTCATTTACAAAAACGACTTTTTACCCTCTTAACTTTTAAAATCATTCAGGTTTTCAATCTAGTTAGTTTTGTTGACGTGACACCACGTCAAAGAAGATTAATCGAACCAAGTTAAATTTAGAGAGATAAATCGGACTAGAAATATTTTTAAAAACAAATTTATAAGAAAAATAAAAATTGTTATAATTGCAATTAAAAATCCTAAACTTTGGTTTAATCTTGGAAAATATGAAACAAGTTTCTAATTTTTCCACCTAAAAACATGCTCCATCTTATAGTACTTAGCTTGAAATTATTTGAATCTTGATATACTCAATTTTGTATTTATTTGCTAGTAGAAGCTGTTGTTATCTATTATGATTAGTCGACATTGATTGCATCTTTCTTTGGCGGAGTGGGAGCACTCGACGAGGCCTATGTAGAAGCGTCAGTGAGCATTGTTAGGACCATAGTGGGGTGCTGATCCCATGCCTGAATAATTTTTCAAAGAGGGTGGGAGCTATAGTATTTCACTTAAGAATAGAGGAATCCCTCAAAGATGGAGGAGCCCATGTACAGTAGCACGTAGTAGTTACCAAGCTCACCAGAGGTAGCTGACTCTTAATTATAATCTGCACACCATCCAAAATTCCTCTAAACAAACTTAACAACAGCTGGACCATTCGACCATAGCTTGAATACACATACATAATCATCATCATTAGATAAGCCTTGTTTAGTTCGCAAAATTTTTTGGCTTTAGCTACTGTAGCACTTTTGTCTATATTTGATAATTATTATCTAATTATGGACTAACTAGGCTCAAAAGATTTATCTCGCAAATTGTAGGCAAACTGTGCAATTAGTTTTAATTCTTGTCTATATTTAATACTCGTCCAAAGATTCGATGTGACGGGAAATCTTGAAAATTTTTGGAAACTAACCAGGTCTGAGGCATTGTTTAGTTTTCAACTCAAAAAATTTTCACCCATCACATCGAATGTTTGGACGCATGCATGAAGTATTAAATATAGATAAAAAAATAAACTAATTACATAGTTTAATTAGAAATCACGAGATGAACTTTTAAGCCTAGTTAGTCCATAATTAGCCTTAAGTGCTATAGTAACCTACATGTGCTAATGATAGATTAATTAGACTTAATAAATTCGTCTCGCAGTTTCCAGTCGAGTTATGTAATTAGTTTTTTTATTAGCATCTAAACACCTCTCCCAACATCCTATGAAACCAGCCAAAAAATTGTCACTCAACTAAACAAGGCGAGGAAGAAGAATAACTCCATCGGATTTGGCTTTAATTAACCCGTTTCCTATCTGTAACATTATTCGATTTCAATATACTTGACTGGCTTATTACACGTAGAAATATATAGAATGCTAAACGTGGTATATAACCCTTTTTTTCCCCTTATATATGATGATGTGCTAATAATACATACTTGCAGGTCCAGAATGTACAGCTTTCTTCAGTAGTACGTACTTACTAGCAGAGTGTGTATGTACAGTACATCCCAAATTAAAATGCCTCCTGCTCCGAGCCGAGCAAGCACCGTGCATGCTGATCTCTATCTGTATGGTGCTACGCTTCCCAAACGAATCTTGCTTGCAGAAATTCAATACAAACAACAACAACTACTACTAGAACAAAACGACCTGTCTGACTGTGACGATCGATCGATGCTGAGAAAGAATCCAGATGCATTCTTCTTCCCCAGGCCCAGACCGAGACCGAGACCATGCATCTTGGATCCCTTGACACTAATGTCCATGATCTGCTGCTGCTGCTGCTGCTGGCGCCTGGCGTGGGCGGCGGCCATGCATCCATCAGCATCACCATCAGTAGGTTCTGATGAGCAGCAGGCCGATGCCGGTGACGACGAGCGTCGCCGGGAAGCCGAACTGGAGGTGGGTGAAGAAGGAGAGCGTGTAGCCGTAGTGCTGTGACCGGCGCGCCTGCTCGCACACGATCAGGTTGGCGGCGGAGCCCAGCAGGGAGAGGTTGCCGGCCACCGTGCTCGTCCAGGCCAGGATGAGCCAGGCGTTGGTCTCCGCGGCGGGGGAGATGGCCGCCGCCGACGCCGCCACGCGCGCGCCCAGAAGCAGGACTAAATCATTCAGAATCCCTGGATCAGGATGAGAATCCCTGGATAAAATCAGAATTAATTAGGATTGCATATTTGACTGACCCGTCGGCACGTTGGACGCGACGTTGGACAGCAGCAGGATGACGGCGGCGAGCACGGCCGTCCCCGCGGGCGTGTCGATCCGCGCGTACGGCTCCATCATCTCCCAGAACGCGCTTGGGATGCCCGTCTTGTTGAAGCCGTCCACGGTGATGAACATCCCGCAGAAGAAGAGCAGCAGCGGGTACGACACCTTCTCCAGGCAGGGGCGGGCGTCCTTGAAGTCGAGCACGATGAGCGCCAGCGCGGCGGTGATGGCGCTCCACGACATGTTGAGACCCAGCAGCAGCGCCACCAGCATGCCCAGAGTGATGGCGTACACGCACGTCTTCCACACCTTGCTGTTCCAGTCGTCAAAGTGGCCGTCGACGTCTTCTTGTACGACCAAGGGAATGGGATTGACACGCACGTCCTTGGCCGGCGGTTTGACGGGGTCCTGATGCACCGGCACCGTCTCCCCCTGCTGCCTGGAGCCTCTTCGGAGGAGGTGCGACATGGTGGCTGGCGAGAACCGGTGCGACGTTACGTCCTCCTCCTCCACAACCTCGGTAGGCACGGCGACGACCTCCTCCGCTCCCGCGGGCTTGCAGCCACCGTCAAGCTGGTTCCAGTAGATCGCCAGCAGGACGGCCGCGTTGACGACGGATCCCACGAGCGTGGCCGGGAGGATGCCCCAGACGAAGCGGCCGAACGAGATGCCGCTCTGCACGGCGATCACCAGGTTCTGCGGGTTGCCGATGGGCGTGGCGGCGGAGCCGATGTTGGCGCTGGACGCGAGCGCCAGCAGGAATGGCCGCGGCGGCAGGTTGTTCTGGCGCGCGATCTTGAGGATGAACTCGGTGAGCACGACGCAGCAGGTGTCGTTGGTGAAGAGCGCCGAGGACAGCGCGGAGACGGCGCAGGTGCGCAGCAGCAGGTCGCGACCGCCCTGGCTCCGCCACGACAGCAGGCGGCCCAGGTGACGGAACATGTCGGCGCGCTCCAGGTACACGCTCACCACCATGGTGCCGAACAGCAGGCCCAGGATGGGCAGGTCCACGGCCGCGTAGGCCTCGTCGGCGCTCATCACGCCCAGCAGCACCATCAGCATGGCGCCCAGCAGGGACCCAGCCGTGCGGCCGATGGGAAGGAACGGCACCGCCGGGAACACCGCAAGCACCCAGAAGACGGCGAACGCAGACGACCCCAGAGCAACCTTCAGCAAGGGCTCCATGGCCATCAATCGATCGAAAAGGGGATCTAGCTAGCACTAGCTAGCACTAGCCACCAACCAACCACCAAGAAAGAAGAAATGAAAGAAGAAATCTAAGATCTGACTGACAACCCAACCGAGGAACTTGCTTTGCGATCGATCGATCGGCAGCTTGCGGGCGGCACAGCTCCTCTCACACACATCAAGGCAGGATTCGGAAGGCAGCAGGCAGGAACCATCCAAATCCAAGAGAGGAATTCGAATTCAACAACGGGGGATATATACCTCGATTATCTTATCTGTCTCAATCCAAGAGTTGCTGCCTACAAGAAACAACGGGGGAAGGAAGAAGAAGAAGAAGAAGAAGAAGAAGAAGAAGAAGAAG
>Ga0182004_10004774_pt1 | contig 10974 bp, 10 predicted proteins | sample Sormic07211540_1_FD_120479 | JGI IMG/M metagenome (GOLD analysis project Ga0182004, IMG submission 120479) | Endophyte microbial communities from Sorghum bicolor roots, Mead, Nebraska, USA - 072115-40_1 MetaG | ecosystem: Host-associated > Plants > Roots > Unclassified | place: USA: Nebraska...
ATGCTACTAGGTCTTTAAAGTTATTAACTGAAACAGTATTGGGAGCAATTAACAATAAATTAACAAGCATATTTATGTGAATGTTTTTAGTTTTCTCACAAGCCATATATGCACAATGCCACAAGCTGCATCACATCCGCAAGTAATTGATCTTTCCTGTTTCTTATAACTATCCATGCAGTTTTGTGCCATACGCAAAAAAAGAGGATGCTTTAGATATCTGAACTGCAGATACATTATGCAAAGGAGAAGCATCCTATTGAGCCATTCTGAAGCCTAGTGCTTAATGTCATTCGCTTTTCATCATAAGCAGTTTAAGACCATATTTTAACAACTACAGTGAGCATTTCATGGATAAATTTGCTATTTACCTTTGAAGCCCTAATCAATTAAACATCAAATAATTTATTTCCATGTATTTATTTGTGCAACACCTGTGTTTCATGTGGTTTAGACTTCAGAAGAAACACCACCATTTCAAAATCAAGAGGTTGCTGAAATGGGTACAACAAATTACGACATTTCTATTTTCTACTTATGAGGCATGTCAATGTCAGCTATTCAAGAACATAATAAATAAACGGAGCAGCAAATGCATTGAGTAGTAACTGCAGTTATCTTGTCTCTTTGTTTTCAGGCTAACTTATGCAAGTAAAGAAAAACTGGGGAGGTATGAGCAAAATTTTGATGTGATGCTGCATTACATAAGATGTCAGCATACTGTAGACACATAAATACATTAAAATATGAGCAAAGTCTCAGGAAATGCAAGATAAATATTGGTTCAGAAAGGGCATGGATTTCATAATCCTCTTTGTAAAAAAATGTATGGCCTCTAATTAAAATATGTTAACACAATGTCTGTAATATCAATCCAAGTTAAGCAGTAACATCGTGAAAATAGTAGGAAGCTAGGCCTTAATTGTACAGATCGCTATGGGGTTTTCAGTTATGAGTTAATAGCTCAAATTCTTAAACAGTTCAAATAATCGTGCTAAACTATCAAAATAAGTTTGAAAATCCCAGAGTAGAACAAAAATGCCATTGACCGTATATATCAATGTTCATGCGACAACACAGTCTAAGTATCATCAAGACAGGTATATATCAATGTCAACATACGCCAGAAACCTAACTTCCCTGTTCCTGAGCAATAATTAGTTGCTGGTGTACATACATGAAAAGAAAGGCTCGCACAGACGCAGAGTAATCTAGTTGTACAGACTACAGAGCTCGTTGGAGCATCAATCTCAACACTAATTTCTCATATCACTATTAATAAACCATCTAATGGATGATTAGACAATCAAGTGCGAATTCAAGAAACAATAACTCTGTTATATGACCGATCAACAACATGAGTACACTGAAGCTCCCCGTTCAGCAATGGACTGTCTGACAGCTTAAGTATCATCAATGAAATATTCTGACAAAATCTACTGCTGATAACGACTAAGGACCAGCCAAAGTTAGCTTTCGTGTTGTTCTGATGGGTGCCAAAAAAAAAAAAAAAATCGTTTCGCACTGCGAGCGCAAGCTACTAGTTAAGCTACGAAGTTAGCAACTAGCAAATAACATCACGAAATTGCACGCTCACGGCAGCTAAATTGGTTCATCTAAGACGGCTGTCGGTTGGCATCAATCACAAGCAAATTCGGACGACACCAAACCTTGCCAGCCACCTCCAGATCGCGACCACTCGTCGCATTGGACCCTAACCCAACCAACCAAATCACGGGCATCTCCAGATCACCCGACCACCTCCCGAGCAAAACAAGCATAGGAAACCAAACCCTGGATCAACCAAACCAGCAAGCGAACCGACATAGTGGTCGGGATCTCGTGATCTGACCTGGGGCACGAACATCCGCGGCGAGAGCGAGTGGCCGGGGCTCCCGGGTGGCGATCCAGCGCCGCCGCCGCCACCTACGACGCCCACCGAGCACGCGCGACGCACGTGGTTGGCTCCTCCGCTGCCGTACGGCGGGAAGCTGAGCTCCGACGAGCGGACCGACGAGTCCCCTCCGCCGTCCTCCACGTCGGCGCCATCGCCGTCAACAGCCACGGCGTCCTCCTCGCGGCCGCTGGCGTTGCCCATGCCTCCTCCTCCCACCCCCACCCCCCGTGGCGGCGAAGAGGCGCGAAATTACGGAGATGCCACCAGGGCGGGCCTGGTGCCGTGCCGCTAGGAAGGGGGAAGAAGAAGAGAGGGACGGGGGCTACGGTGCTCGTACCAATACGGCCTTAACTTTCCTGGTAATTCAGCGCGTGCCACTGCCCTTGCCCGGAAGCGTGGCGCCACACGTGCACCCGGTGCACGTGGTCTGACTGCCACTGCACAGGTGGACCCATGCTGTTTAGTTGGTCTGTGGACGTGGTGCAGAAGGATTCGGCTTGAGGAAGGCAAGGCGCGCGCGTGTTGATCTGGGTCGGGTGCAGGCTTCTGGTAAAGATGCTAGGTTGGGCGGGCTGCCACGGTAACAATACTCGCAATACAGAAATTATCGTAGTTTTTATAAATATTAATTGCAGTGTTACTTAAGTATTTTACTGATGTGGCAAGAGAGTTATTAAAGAGAAAGAGCAAAAGTTATAGAAACTGGGTCTAAATTAGAAATCATGTCTACACAAAATCCAAGATATGAAGTGATATGATTGACTAAGAATGGAGAGAAAATGAATGTGATTGGATAAAAAAAATATTCTATAGAAACTATCTATTTATATGTTTATAAAAATTAATAGGTATAGAAACTACATGTAGTTTGTAGCATTGAGAGTGCCCTAACGGTTGTTTCTGTCATTAATCCATATAAGACTAAATCTAACCTATTTAGATAGGGTGGGCTAAAAGTCTAAAATCTATCTAACCCACTTAAACAGGATGGGCTGAAACGTCCAACCCACTTCATCTTAGTAGCAACCCACATACCTTCGCATCGGTGGGCAAGCCGCAGGTGTGGTGGTCGATGACGCGAGCTGCGTCTGTCTCCCCGCCATTGTCATACTCGTGCTCAACCTCTCCTCCACCTAGCGCAGATCCAACAGAGACCTTGACACAACAGCAACAGCGACTAAAGATGCAACGTGGGGCGGGCTGCCACTTCAACCCACTAGGTTGTCTCTGCCACTAACCCACATGAGACTGAAATCTAACCCACTTAGACAGGTGGGCTGAAACGTCCAGCCCGCTTCATCCCAGTGGCAACCCACATACCTTCGCATCAATGGGCAAGCCACAGGTGTGGTGGCCGATGACGCGAGCTGCGTCCGTCTTCCCGTCGTTGTCATACTCGTGCTCAACCTCTCCTCCACCTAGCGTAGATCTACAAGGATTGGTGTTTTACATGACGATGGATTTGGTCACAGATTGCCAAAAATACGTCACTGTCAACTATCCATGACGAACGAGAAATCCGTCATGTATCTCACGTCATACATTTGTTGCACCGGATTGAGCCGTCACAGATTCGTATTTATTTCCGTCATGGATTGCATGGTTAGGAAGCATAGCAAAAGGGTATTGTGATGATCTAAAACGTCATAGATTTGGTCCACGTGGATTGTCGCCAAGTCACTTGTTGCCACATCAACTAGTTCCACGTTAGCTATAGGCCCAAATTTTGTATTCAAATACGACTTAAATTCAAATTTGAATCAACATCACATGAAGATCGTCACAGATCACAACCAAATATCATCATAGATCACAACCTATTTCCATCATAGAAAAGATTTAGAAAACAAAAGATCAAGTACACATGATCAATGTCATCTCCACTGTTAACAGCGACCTTGGCACAACAGCAACAACGCGCCTGCTGCTAAACAGCCATAGCGAGTGGCGTCCATGTGGTTTGCGTCATGAGTTGCGGAGATGGAGTGGAAGGCCCCACCGATGTAGATCATCTTCTTCCTTGCTAGCCCGCAGTTGATGTTTCCATGTGCATGGTCGACTATCCTGTGGGATCTTGACCAACATCTCTGCTTTCTCGTACAAGGAGCTCATGGTCTTCCAAAGGAGGAAGCCGTGTAGGAAAAAAGATGGATGCAACAGTGGTGATGCTCCGACTTAGCGGGCTGCCGCACCAACCCACAAAACATAGCGGCAACATGTGGGCTGCCACATTAATAGCTTACGTACAACTTGCGGCTCGAGCAGACGTGGGGCGGGCTGCCCACTGTCGCCCTATTTGCATCCTTACTTCTAGGACCCAACACCCGGCATCAGTAGTTGCCGTCTTCTGAGAAAAAATTGGGTGAGCGACGGTCCATTTAACCGGCTACATCTTCGACGTATGGCTGGAGAAAAAATCAAACGCTCACGAAAGAATTTTTTTATTTCTACCACTTTTTTGACTTGTTTCTAACACTTTTTTAAACTATTTTTAAACCAAACACTCTTTTTTTGAAAAAAACACTAACATTTCTTGTTGTGTCTACAACCATAGCATGGCGAAACCACGTTGCCACAGCACGACAACACGGATAATGTGTCACGGCCTCAGCACATGACGACTGACGTGGCTGATGCTACCGCGCCGCAGATCTTGGCGTAGCACTGCCCACGGCGCAGCAGCGCCTTGTACTAGAACGCACTAGGGCTCTCTCCTCTCTCCTTCTCCATTCTATCCATTTGCCCAGTGCCACTCCCTTGCTTGCTCTTCCACGACGCCCTTTCCCACGTCTCCATAGGCCCACCACCCCTCGCTTGGCTCCTCCACCAGCGCCCTCTCCCACCATTTGCCCAGTGCCATCTGATCTAGATGGGCGCGGGGGAGCGTCGTGGTGATGGGCCTTGCTGGGCTGCACGTGCGAGCAGAACTTTGGGCCTACCATGCTTCAGGCCAAATTGCAAAGTAATCTTGAGAATTTGTTTTATTTTCTAGAAGTTTTTCGTTTGATAATTATGTTGAGTTTTGAAGCTGAATCTTTGTGAAAATCTAAACCAACATAATAATTTTTAGAGAATAGATGAGTATAGAAAATTGCTTCTGGATAATTGTATTTCAAGAATGTTTTCACGTTTTTTGCTGCAAAGTTAAAGATTGTTGTCTTCTCATTAAATCCGAACCAGTGGGAGAATTCAATTTAAAGAGTAGGAAAAGTTATTCAGTAAATTATAATATTGTTATTTTCTAACCATCGTTGATGACAACAATATTACAAGTCTATATTTAAAGTTTAAATCTCTGATAAAATTTTGCATCAAACTGATTTTTTCGAGAGAGTAGAAAAAAAATCAAGAAATGCTCCTAAAATAGAATAATGTATTTTCATGTTTCCGCTACAATGACATTGATAATCTTCTAATTAAATTCGAACCAACGGGAGAAATTAATTCTGAGGAGTACAGAAGAATGTTTTTCAAACAATTGAATTTTCCATGCCTTAATCCTATTTCTACCCAATGGTGATGTGGAATTAATGTATAAAAATGATGTTGTATTCTATTTCTTTCCAATGGTAATATATAATAGAGCAAAATTTCAAAGTTTATGCTCATTATTGTTGATTGTTGTTGAATATATTTTAGAAAAAGGATCCTCATGTTTTCATTCTTGAAGGTAGTAAGGAAAAGAGCTAGGTACTTATGACTCAGAAGATGAAAGTGTAAGCTTTGTAAGAAAGAAAGGCCATTATATAAGGGATTGTATTCTCTTTAAAGAATGGATTGAAAAGAAAAAAAAATTTAGGGACATTGATCAAGAAAAGGAGATATAGCAATGAAACTTTAGTTTAACTTTTATGTACCCTCTATGTAGAAAAACTTATTTTTAATTACACTAATGAGAGTTGTAAAAGTCACATGCATGTTTAATTTGACCAACGCCAGATTAATTTGACGAGGGGGCTCAACCGTGATGGAGAATCTTATAAATTTTTAGATTTTTAGGTGCATCTAGATAGACCCTGAATCATAACAGGATTTACTGACACAACCGAATAAAGAGTTACTGAACAAATCTCAGACTTCACTTTATGGTATGTCGGTAGACGGCTCAGAATGTCAGAGTCATCACCGTATGACTTGAATAACATGGGAATTCGATTTCTTTTATAGAAGCACGTATGTATTGTTTTTGTTTCTTCACGGTGGTCTCCTCCGTTATTCAGGCCCCATTTAGTGTTCATTCAAAAACAATTTATCCATTCCATTAAATGTTTAGACACATACATAAAGATTTAAATATAGATAAAAGAATAACTAGTTGTATAATTTGCATAAAAACTGCAAGATGAATCTTTTAGTCTAATTAGTTCATGATTAGCCACAATTGCTATAGTAACACACATGTGCTAATGCTAGATTAATTAGGCTCAATAAATAAATTCATCACGCAGTTTCCAGACAAGTTATGTAATTAGTTTTTTAATCAAAATTTGAACACCCCTTCCATCATCCCATATGACCCATGAACTAAACAAGGTCTCAGAGCTCTGGTGATGTTTTTGGCCTGATAATAAGATATGGTTTCATCACAGCACTTGGTAGTGCTCCCGCATGCATAATTTCTTTGATTCCTGCATGGCATGAGCTCCAGGATGAGATGGTTCAGTCAAGTCTAGGGCAAGGATTGAGTGGAGAGACGTTTATTTTAGAGTTTTAGGACCAACGGCCTCAGCCTTTTTTAGCATTAAACAAAAGACGGTTTGAACCGTTTACAACACATTGGGGTGGCATACCATCTCCAGCAGTTAAGCACTCAGTACCAATAAACCACCCGACTTCATGACCACCAACTCCTAGAAATGACTGACCAACAAACGCAAAGAAAAGAACGTAGCTAAAACATCTCAAAAAAACTTGGTGGTTCTGTTGAACCATCGAGATACTGAAACTCTTCAGATCCACCAAAACATCTATATCCACACCAGTATCATTGTCATCATCCCCTGGAGCAAAGCTTGCCTCCCATGATCTTCACCAATCATTCACACCAGGTAGCCACAAAACCAAGCTAAGACCTTGATCTCCCAATCTTGACTTGCAAAGAAGCTTTCTTGTCTTCCCTGCAGAGAATCATATACTTAGCTACCACACAGTAAAAAAACAGCGATACTGGTGTGGATGAAACCATTAACTAGAGAACTTAGGTAAAAGAAAGGTAGAAAATAATCTCTACCTGTTTTGTGATGAGAAAGAATTAGTTAATCTCATCACAAAACAGGTAGAGATTATTTTCTACCTTTCTTTTACCTAAGTTCTCTAGTTAACGGCTTAATTTTTGTCAGCAGCCAAAGAAAATAGTAAACTCTAGGAGAGACTTTGATATCCCAAACGGAAGAAACTAAGACAAGCTGGACTCCCCTAAAGTTACCTACTTTATATAAAGACTGTAGAATATAATCCATTAGAGTTAAACTTCTAGATTAAAGCATCATCACTGTCCTCAAAGGAAATAGTTGTAGCTAACTGAAAAACTTCTTCCCATATAAGAAACTACCTATCATCTACTAATCTCCTAAACGTACATTTCAAATTCACCCCATCCCACAACTCGACAATAGTTTTATTTTTCTAACTAACCTATATAATTCCCAATATTGGATGGCCAGGCTAGAAGAGTCCAGCTAGTTATCTTCCCAAAAGCACACTTTTCTACTATTACCATTTTTCCAAATGTAACCCATCTTTGTTGCTTGAATATCCCACATGATGACTTTGAAAAATTCAGAGGACCCTAATGCTTTAGCCTGGAAAATGTTAGGACTACAAGTCTGATATTTGTGATCTAAAAGCTGTCTCCACACCTTATCACATTCACAGGATCTCTGAAAATGCATAACTCTTAGTGAAGTTCTTTCCATGTGGTCTATGCGTAACTCACAATGCAATTCAAATATAAGCGCACATGCTTACCTGGTTTTTATCTTATAAACCACCTTAAAAATCTTGCAATCCTCGGCCACCTTCGGTGCCCAGTAAATCCAGCAGTAAATCCAGTGAGAGTATTGATCTAAACTCCCCTAACTTGTATTCAGCCGACCTGGGCATCGAATTCCAATGATGTCATGTTCACCAAAACCCATGAGACCAGGAGTTCTGCCATTTTCAAATGACATACATCCTGCATTCAACTCAGAAAAATGCCTTGTCATGATGGACCGCCTGTGTTATCTTCCAGATTTGGCTGATCTTTAACTTCTGTCTCAACTATTTCTTGGTCTTCCAATTGCACTTTAGCCTTTTGATTTGGTTCTGTCTCGTCTCGCTTCAACTCCTCTAATTCTGCCTCCTTTTCTAAATTTTTCTTATTTCCTTCTTGCTCTTCTTCCTTAAGAAGCCCATCAACGCCATCAGCATACGGTGGCCGCCAAACAGCAGAAGGCTCGGGTGACTCTTTCTTTGATTCATCTTTCTTAGAAAACTTATTACGAGCAGTCCTTAATGGAACTCTAATCAGGCTTCTGAGTTCATGAAGGTCTTTTATGTTTCCTGGCGGTCTATTTGTAATCTCTGGCACTGGTTGTCCATTTGCTATACAATCAGCACATTTTAAATATTCACTCGAGTAATATGAATAACTCTAAACATAGGTTGATAGAGATCTTTTGCTGTCCAAATTTAAAGAGATTTCAAAGGATTCCAAAATATCCTCTAAAACCCACTCGAAGCGTACTCCTTCAGGCTCATTGACAGCAAAGCAAGCCAACGCTTCCATAACATCAGCAGATAGACTTTTTGATTTGTGCAACACCTCAAAACCATCTGTCATTGCTTTAAAACTTATTCTCACATTTCCTAACTTGCAATCTTTGCACAGACGATTGTAGTTTACCCCATTTTCATAAGAATGCATTTTGGGTCTTGAATGAAATGGTTGGTCAAGTCCTCCTTCTCTCTTATCTCAAATATTTTATCCTTTCCAACCTGCCAATCTTAGATGTACAAATTTCTTCCATAAATAAAGAACATTATTTCACGTTCTTTATAAACAAATGTCAAATGAAAGGTGCCATTTTCTGGGGTTGTATACACTTCAGCCCCGGGCCTGAAATAGCTTGACAAATCAATTGGTGTACTATTTGACTTACACCATTCTTGAATTTTTCTTATTGCATTGAGATAGCTACGCTTGCTCGCAGTCAAGTTTAGAATAACAGTTGCAGTGTTTTTAGGAAATTTCTGTGAGTCCTAAGATCTCTAAAATTTGAAACAAACACATAAATTAGCTTAAAACTGACCTCAAAAGTACAAAATAAATTAAAAAAATGTTCACTTGTAACTGTCTACCTTCCTCTTCTTTCCAAAATCCAACTGAGGAGTTCCATGAAATGTTCTAGGGAATGACTAGTTTGTATTCAACATGTAAGAAGTTTGTGGTCCCTTTGTTCTAGAAATCATTGTGCTCCGAATCATAAAGGAACACTCAAAGTTACTATGTTGATACTGAAAAAGGCACAACATCCAGAGCTTAATTCAAAGTTACTATGTTGAATTGTTGATAATGAAAATGCACAACATCTAATTCCAACAATAAATAATAGGCTAATTATTTTGTTAGTGATAGCAACAAGAGCCGGAATAGTTTCCAATTTTCAGTCTGCTTTACCTTAAGCTTTACATTTTCATAATGTATAATCTTACTTAAGATAATATTTTATTTATGTTGGATACTGATATGTATGTTGTTTGGTGTAGCTGTGGAGCCAAAAGTTTTAGAAAGCCTAGACGTAATGTCATACTAATACTAACAAGATAAACATAATGTAAGATTATAAGAGAGATTAAATGCTAAGCGAGTAGTGACTTGCTGATTAAGTTTAAGTATGTTTAAGCATTCCTAATCCCTTAAGAGTTTTGTGATGTAGTAGATATTACAATTTTGATTTTAAACCGAATAAATAGATAAGAGAGTTAAGAGCAATTGAGAAAAGAGCAAATGAATACATAAATCCTTATCTATCTCCCCTCTTTCCTTCTTATAGGAAAGATATGAGGGAAAATTTTCATAATTTTCCCTAATAGAGTTTGTATTTTAAAAAATATTTTTAGAGGAATCATTATGTCACAATGTTATGTGATTAGACTCTAGAGACACTAGTATGATCCCTAATATATATTATTCTAAATATATAAATATTAATTATATAGATGCTAATTTATCAAAAGATGTTAGAAATAAAAAATAGAAAGTTGTTCGAAAAAATGAAAAAGGAAAAAGGAAAAAATTGTATGGGCTTTTATTTAGTGGCCCATCAAACTCACGCATCACCGGCTCAGCGCAGCGTCGAGGCTCATCTTCCTCGCAGCGCCGCTCAGGCTCGGTCCCTCAACGCATATCTCCTTCCCCCACTCGCGCTCAGGCTCGGTCCCATGATTGGATCTTCCGCGCGTCGGTTGCTCCCCCTCGGCGGCGTCCAGCGTCGGAGGGGTAGTCTCACGCCCGGCGGCGGTGTCGGCGGCTCCCCCTCCCGCCTCTCGCCAGTCGCCTCGCGCCCTCGCCTTCGTCCTCCGCGCACTGGTCGGCAACCCTGCGTACAGCGCTGACCCTATGGGGGGGCAGTAGGTGCACCGGCCATGGGACTTTGCGGCTTGGGGGCCCAACCAAGAATATGTTGTATATACTCTATACATGTATTACATCGGCCTTTTGTTTTCTGCAAGAGGAGACCAGGAGATAGGATCGCTAGAGGCCTGGAGGTCGGAGCCGAGCGACCGCAACCCTTGCAAGTTGCAAATTCCCGATCTAACTGTTGGCCGCTGCGACGCTGTACGCAGGCACACAACCATCGATCGCAAGTTTTGCTGGCCGTAGTCTGCAGACCTGCAATTACGGAAGACTTTAGGAAATCATCGATCAACCAATCAGGTTCTTATTGATTTGATTCGGTTTAATATTTTTCAATTCATATGAATATATGATCATACCAAATTTTGTATGCCCTAAGTTTTTTCAGTTCAATTTTTGTCTATTACTTTGCACTCAATTACTCATGTAGTCCTATTTTTATTTTAATTTAGGTCAA
>Ga0182004_10004775_pt1 | contig 10972 bp, 10 predicted proteins | sample Sormic07211540_1_FD_120479 | JGI IMG/M metagenome (GOLD analysis project Ga0182004, IMG submission 120479) | Endophyte microbial communities from Sorghum bicolor roots, Mead, Nebraska, USA - 072115-40_1 MetaG | ecosystem: Host-associated > Plants > Roots > Unclassified | place: USA: Nebraska...
AAATGAAATGAAAAAAAAAATAAAAAATAAAGATATAATAAATATATATATATATATATATATATATATATATATATATATATATATATAGATATATATATATATATATGCATAATCATGAAGATTGTATCCATAATGCATAATGTGTTTCGCTGACGTGGATATCATAATTCTTGTGCTAGTGAACTTTAATTGTAAATGATAGTGGATTGTTAAGGTGGACACCTCGCATGTCAAGAGAAATTGCTAGTGGCAAATGATAGTAGACTGCTGAGTTGAACGACTTGCATGTCAAGAAAAATAGCTAGTGACGTTTTGCTTTATAAGATTTACATATTTTAATCTTGTCAAAGGAAAGCATCCATTTAGAGCGCTTTACCAACACTCGACTATGGGTTTCAGATGGAGGAGAGAGATAACAAAGTAGTGCCCTCAAGGGTGGTTCAGAGAATCTATCGGAATCCCCTCTCGATTTGATTTTTGTCATACCACCTTAGGGGGTCAATTCCACCTATAAAAAGCACACGGAACCCCCTTTATTATTCGCCACCACAATTCGTAGCTACAAATCACACACTTGTAACCTTAGTTTCCAAGTCCTTAGTGGAGAAGACATGATTTTTGTCATACCACCTTAGGGGGGCGATTCCACCTATAAAAGCACATAGAACCCCCTTTATTATTCGACACCAAAATTCAAAGCTACAAATCCCACACTTGTAACCTTAGTTTCCAAGTCCTTAGTAGAGAATTAGTCTTAGCAAACTTAAGAGGTGTTCTTGGTGAGTCTAGCTCTCTAGTAGTGACTTGTTCACATCTTGTAACACTCTTCAATTACCAATTGGAATATTCATCTTGTTCTTGCGATGCTCATCATGTTCATGCTACTTTGATCTATTTGTTCATTGTTCTTATGTTCTTATGATTATGTTCATACTAGAACATGTTCTTATTATGATCTTGCTCATACTAGTACTTTGTTCTAGTACTAGTTGAGTGCCCGTGTATTGCTACGAGAATCACTTAGCAGCCATCACATATGCATGCAGTGGCTGACCTAGGATTTGGCCAAGACTAGGGCCAAATGTGGCCAAAATCCAAAAACTATAGCCAATAGTATAGTTTATTGGACCATATATATATATACACATATATCATAGAAAATAAAAATTCTCAAGCAAAATTTGCAAATCCGAAAAAATTCTTGAACTATATAATTAATAGTACGATACAATAGCTACAAAATATCAATGAACATTGAAAAATAAATACCTACTGTCTAGTAAAGATTTGTTCTATTCGAGAGAAATACGATGCAATAGTCCTTGTCCTCTTCATCTAATTGGAATCAAAATTTCACAATTAGTAATTGAAATCAAAAGAAAATAAGAACTGAGCTACAATAGAAAGAATACGTACCTTTACTGGGCACCCGGACGACCGGACAGGCTTCGGTAGAGACGAGCACCTGTGCCTTTGGGGCTCTGGCCTATGACCGTAGGCCGCCCCTGGTTTGGCCTCCACGGCTCCGCCGAGTCCGAGGTCCGACGTTGTGAGGGGCGAGCAACCGAGGGCCCCCTGGCCACCGCGAGGGGCGAACAGCTAAGCTGCGAGCGCCGAGCACGTGTGGTCATCTGGGTGCGGTCAAGACAGCGAGCAGAGGACTGAGAGGAGGGAGGCCGGAGCCGAGGCGACAGGCGAGATGCGCGAGTCGTGAGGCCGGAGCGGCGGCGTGCAAGGGCGGTGGGGCGCATGCGAGACTGCGAGCGACGGCGTGTGGTGCCCCTGGCTGAGTGAGGCCTGAGTGACTTTGGTCTGCCCTAATTTTTTTTATGGGCTTCTTTCTTGGACCAAAATTGAAAAATTACTACTAAAATTTTTGGGCCACGACTAGGGCCATGGCCCTACTGGTCCAAGGCTTTGGCCCGCCCCTGTATGCATGCATGAATCAGTGTTCTAACAAAAAGCTCAATTCTACTTTGCCGTGGTTCGTTTTGTTACAAAACATCATATGTGATAGGCATATATTCATTTAAACAAAGATAAGGTACCTGCCAACGTAAATATACCAAGGAACTCAAAAGAGCTACATGTTTCTACCATAAGAACAACTTCTATATTTTTCCAAGAACCAAAACTACATAAAACTTAATATTAAATGTTTCTCTCGATATTTTGATTTTTGAAGAACTTCAAGCTTCACAAAAGCACTTCAATGTGGAAGTTCTGCCTACAAGTCTAACAAAAAATGACAAAGCAGTACAATAAACTCAAAAGGTGGATCATGTACGTAGTTCACTCCCTCATCGTTGAACCCAAGATAAAAAAATTACTAACTCATTGGTATAACACTTCAATTCACTTGACCCTAAAAGACCATTTTTTTTCCTCCACAAGAAATCACATAATTATATGCAAGGATCGAATTACTTCCCCACTACCCTTGTCCAGCTAAGAGTTTCAACATTACATCACTTAATCAAAGACAGTAGGAGAATCTTTCTACCAAATCAATCCCTACAATTCGATTGAATACTCTAAATGTGCCCAACTTAGCACCTTTAACTAACAAAATTGATACTATTTAGATGAAAAACAGCTTGATAACATCGATCAATATGGTTAGCAATGTATATCTTGCAAATATGCAAATCCTAAGCACTGAGAAACTCTTTGCATGGGCTATATTGCTTTCTTCACAATGTCTCTCTGTTCAGCAACCATTTGTTGGCTGTACTCCCTTACTCCCTGCATATTATTCAGTAGGAAAAAGTCTACATCACCCCCTGAACTATGGGGTGGTGTCTACTTTACCCCCGAACTATAAAACGGTCTAATTTACCCCCTGAGCTATTCAAAACCGTTTAAATCACCCCCAGACGGTTTTTTATGTCGGTTTTGTACTAAAGTATACCATATTATATATTCATTGCGTAGATCTACTCATGCGGAGTCCAACAAAATTAGATTTTTTATTTTATGATTTTTCTGTGATTTACTATGATTTTTCAAGGATTATATGAAAACAAATAGCAAAAAAGAAAAAGTCAAAACCACAGTTACTGTAGCAAACTATTGTTACTGTAGCAAAACTGCAATCAAAATCCGCCAGGGGGTGATTTAAACGGTTTTGAATAGTTCAGGGGTAAATTAGACCGTTTCATAGTTTGGGGGGTAAAGTAGACACCACCCCATAGTCCAGGGGGTGATGTAGACTTTTCCTTATTCAAAAGCAGTAGATAGAGTAAGTGTAACAACTGTTTGTTTTAAGTTTACATTTAGCATTTTTTGACGGCAGTTTACATTTAGCATTGTCCTAGCTAGTCTTTAGGAGTACAGGTGTGTGGTGTTAGTGGGTGATTGGTCATAATTATTAGTGGTCAGTTGCCTAAGTGAAAGGTCCTAATATGGCTAGAGGGGGGGTGAATAGCCTATTTAAAAATTCTACAAACTCACTAGAGCAAGAGGTTAGTAAAAAACAAAGCGAAGCCTTTTGCCCTAGCTCTAAAGGGGTGTTTGCAAGCCACCTACCCAACAATTGTAGTTGATAAGATCACTATGCACACAAGAACTAAGTCTCTACAAGGCACACTAGTGAACTAGGCTACACAAGACAAAGTAAGCAACTAAACTAATTACACTACTTTGCGGTAAGTAAAGGATAGGATGAGATATTTATACCGATGTGTAGAGGGGATGAACCAATCAATAATATGACGTCCAATTACTGGGAGAAATCTAATGAACAAACACAATGGACTTCCTACGCAACTTTGGTTCTGCTAGTCCTATCAACGGGGGATGGTATACAAAAGACTCAACAGAATTGTCACTTCCGCGATCTACCACACGACCCAGGCAATAGGGTGCATTTGCACATAAACGGCATCTAAGCACCATGCTTACATGAAATATACCACCTAATCCTCCCACGAAGAGAGCTAAGCACTTTGCAAACATATACATAAACTCATTATCTATCATAACCATATCAAATGTAGAGCTAGAATAAACTAGGAACATAATAAATAGAAACATAATGATATTAGAATAAAGTTAGAAGAAAATATACAAGATAATACCAATCCTTGATGATGGAGATCTAGAATTCCGAGCACAGGCGCCTGATTCTTCCTCTATCTAGTCTAAACCTATGTAAAACTTGAAGATTTAGAATAGCTATTCTAATTCTCTTATAGAGAGATCTCTAAACCTTGCCTCTTCTGATGGCTACCACTAGAATAAATTCTTGAATGAATTAGGGTTTTACCCAGGGTCCAGGAGCCTTGCTTATATAGCCCTGTAGGATGCACCACACCTCTCGGATCAAACCAACTTACAAAGATGGTTGAGATTGCTCCTCAAAATCAGTGGAGGCAGGATCCGCGTGCTCGCACCTCATTGGTTGAGGTAGAGGGGCGGGCACCCACAGGGGCTGGGCGGCCACCCAGCCATCTGACAAGTGGACCCTCCCCTTCAGGGTGTTGCCTTCCTGTGGGGGTATAAACCCCTATACCCTTACGGCTAGACTTGGGCCAGGAGATTTGGCCCATTACGAGATAGCTCGAGGCTTGATCCAACTGCTCGGAGTTTCACGCAAGGAAACAGGGCGTGGAGATCAAACAGGATTCCAGTCGGTTAGAATAGGAATTGATATCGCATTATCTATGGCAATTGTAACCGACTAGGATTAGTTTCTAGATCTGTAACCTTGCCCTCTGGACTATATAAAGAGAGGAAAGGGACCCCCTTAGACAACTCAACACAATTCAACTCATTCCAATTTAATACAACCAGACACAGGACGTAGGTATTACGCCCACACGACGGCCGAACCTGGATAAAATCCTTGTCTGTGTCTTGTGTCACCATCAAGTTCGTAGCTTGCACACCTGTCTGCCGATAAACTACTACCGTGGGTATACCCCAGGGTAGACTACCGACTAGCTTTCGTCGACAGTGGCGCACCAGGTAGGGGGAGTGCGTACAGCTCTCCAAACGAACAAGATGGTCATCGTCCCTGCTTCTGCTGCCGTGGGTGAAGGCCTCACGTTCACCATCGGCCAGATCACCTGGACGACTCACGCCGGCGTTCTTACGACCACAGCTTCGAAATAGAATCAAATACGATCTGAAACGGCAGAAGTGGTGGTCCCGATCACGCCGACCATGACCACTACGACTCCAACAACTCGACCTCCGCTTCCTCGCTACAAGGGGAAACGAGTCGACAATTCTGATCTACTTGAAGCCATCGATCACGCCAATCACAGGCTTGGTCTGGTGGATTCAATTTCAGACAAGACCGCCCAAGCATCAACACCGAAATTTTTCAACTCTCGTCGACCAACTCATGCCACCACGCACGAACGGCTAGGGACAACCTTGATAACAGCCACTCCTGAAGGATGAACTGTTTAGTTCAAGGCAACCTCTCCAAACGGGAGTTTTCCTCGTGGCCTCAGTAACACAGCCGACCAAGTGTCGCGCTATACTCGGCATCTATTCAGGGAGATGGACCTGTCATCATGACAACTCATGCGCCACTTTGTCAATATGGTTTCTGTCCGTACTTTGCTAGAGGACAACACTGCCAGCACAAACTCAAGCACAGGCTCTGTCTCTACCGAGGTTTTACACCCCGAGGACGAAGTTTACGACTTGGATCTCCTGCCATACCCCTCGGGCTTTCCCCACTTCCTAGTTTTTCCACCTCGACGAGGAGATTTGGTTTTCAATGTCAGCAACGACGAACCAGTCCTCGACGGAGAAACCGATGAGCAAAGGCAGCAGCGCGAGAAGCGCAACGCCGATCGCGCTCAACGACGAGCAAGTGAAGAACAACGGCAGCTGGTCCTGAATAACCTTGATGACGCTTTCAACATGGTGGAGGACCAGCAAGTGTTTAAGACACCAAGCGCTAATGTAGCTGTCGCCAAGGCAAACCTCGACCGACTCCCAAACACCCTAGAATACCAGGGTATTTGGACCAACATACGGGCGCACCTAATTGTGGCCATGGGACAGACAGCGGACCTCCTCAGAAGGGTTCAAGCCATCTCCTACATGGAGGTCACCTCCGACCAGACCCACCGCAGTCGAGCTTCACCACGACCCGGCACGCATCGCCGCAGCCGTTCGCCCATCGATGACCGCAGGAAGGAAGCTCATCGCGACGACCGTGGTCAGGACGCTGGCCGCAACCACAAGCAAAGGCACGGACACGACCAGGAGGTAGACCAGGGAAGAAATCATGATCTACGACAGAATCTCTCTCACAAGGATGCCCACGAGCGCATGAACAGACGCATCAACGATAGGGTGGCACACGAAAATGTGCGCCGCATCGAGTACGAGGCAGCTCACGGCCCTCCTGGCCTAAAATAGTTCTCCTCGCATCTTCGTCAAGTCGTCTGGCCGCACAATTTCAAGCTCGAGAAACTCAAAAATACAACAGCAAGGAGAACCCTAAAAACTGGATCACCCTTTACGAGATCGCGGCCCGATAAGCAACAGGGGACGAGCACGTGATGGCAAACTATTTCCCGGTCGTCCTCGACCAAGCTGGTCACCAATGGCTCCTCGGCTTACCTAAAAACTCATTCGACTCATGGGAAGAACTGTGGCAGGCATTTATCGACAATTTCATCGCCACATGTGAGCAGCCGGGAAACAAGTACGATCTCGAGAGGATACGAGACCGAAAAAATGAGCCCTTGCGTGATTACATCCGATGTTTCTCGGATATGCGCCTCAAGATCCCGAAGATTTCCCACGACGAGGCTATTTTGGCTTTCATTAAAGGTGTTTGTTTTCACGAAGCCTTGAGGAGTAAGCTACTCAGCAAGAGGCCGACCACGGTCGCCGAACTCCTCGCCACGGCCAAGAATTACGCCGACGCCGATGACGCAGAGAAGCTCATCATAGAAGACGTCCGGGGAACCCAACAAAACGAGCAGCCTCCCCGACGGGACGACAACCACGGACGTTTCGACAACCGAAGCCTTCGGCGCAACGACAACCGAGAAGGGTGGGATAGGCGCCGCGACCACTGCGATGACTTCAGGGGCAAACGACCTCGCGACAACGACCATGAGGTGAATACAGTCAAGCGTCCCACCAGTCGACGAGATTATCAGGAAGATTACAGCAAAACCTTGAAAGGGTCGTGCCAGCTTCATCCCAAATCTAACCACACGATAGAAGAATGCCGTGTCCTCAAGAGCATCTACACGTAGCAGGCCGCTCAAGGTGACGCCGCCAAAACTACGGGGAAGCACGACAGGCACAGCCAAGAAGACGAGGACGAAGACCAGGACAGAGACCCATGGCATCAATACGTCAACCCAACCAACGTAGTCCACTCCATCTTCAGAGGGAAGGTTTCGATCGAATCAAAGCGAGAAAGGAAACTCCTTAAGAGAGCCTACCTAAACGTGGATAGCTCTGATGGATTGGTCATCGACCCAAGGTTTCCTCACTGGTCTCACTGAGAGACATCCTTCAGCAGACAAGATCAATGGGCTACTATTCTAGAGCCAGGAGGTTTTCCATTGATCCTGGACCCATGCATTAACAGCGTCAGGTTCGAGTTCATGATCGTGGACGGCGATAGCTCCATCGACATCCTATTCCGCAACAGCTTACCTGCTCTCAAGTTAACCCCAGCGCAACTAAAACCATACGAAGCCAATTCTGGGGTGTTCTACCGGGCCAAAGCTCAATACCACTTGGCCAGATAACATTGCCCGTGCAGTTTGGAACGCCAGACCACTTTCGCACAGAGTTTGTAAATTTCATGGTCGCCGATTTCAATGGAACTTACCATGCCATTTTGGGTCATCCTTCTCTCACCAAGTTCATGGCAGTTCCATACTATTCATACTTGGTCCTCAAGATGCCAACCGAGAAGGGCGTCCTAATCGTCAGAGGCAACGTTTACACAGCATACACCTGCGAGGAGGAAAGCTTCAAGATCACCGAAGCCATTGACCTCTCGATCCGGACGGCAGAAACCGTGTCCCAAGCAGCACAAGCCTCATCTGACCAGCTCAAGCTACCCAAGCAACAGACCCTAAGAAAGAACATCAAGTCCAAAGAACATAAGGAAGTCCAGCTGGTCGATGGTGATTCTGAGAAAACGGCTCTCATCGGAGCCAATTTGGACGCCAAATAGGAAGACACGCTCGTCAGGTTTCTAAGACATGCCCGGTGTTCCCCGGAACCTAATCGAGCACTCCTTAAACGTCTTGAAGACCGTAAGACCAACAAGCAGAAGCTACTATGGTTCGCTCACGACAAAAAGGAGGCTATTAGGACAGAAATTACACGACTTTTAACATCTGGGTTCATTAAGGAAGTGTTTCATCCCGATTGGTTAGCCAATCCGGTCCTTGTAAGGAAAAAGAATAATGAATGGAGAATGTGCGTTGATTACACCGATCTTAATAAACACTATCCTAAAGATCCTTCGGGTCTCCCTCGCATAGACAGAGGAAGCTGACTCTGCTTTCACGTAGCTCAAAGTTTTCCTCACTTCTCTAGTCCTCACTGCGCCTCAGCCTAACGAGAACCTCCTCCTCTACATTACAGCAACTGATCGAGTCGTTTCTACGGTGCTCGTAGTGGAACGAGACGAACCAGGCCACGTCTACAAAGTCCAGCGACCAGTATACTTCATAACCGAAGTTCTAAATGAGTCCAAGACCAGGTACCCCCAGATACAAAAGTTAATCTATGCTATTCTAATCACTTCTAGGAAGTTGAAGCGTTATTTCGACGGCCATCGCATCATAGTAACTACAAGTTTTCCGCTGGGGGACATCCTACGCAATAAGGACGCCAATGGAAGAATTGTAAAATGGGTCATGGAGCTATGCCCCTTTTCGATGGATTTCCAGAGTCGTACGACCGTCAAGTCTCAAGCCCTAGCCGATTTCATCGCAGAATGGACAGACCTCAACGCACCGCCTGCTCCGGATATCTTCGATCACTGGTTAATGTTTTTTGATGGGTCCTTAAACATCAATGGCGCTGGCGCTGGGATCCTTTTCGTTCCACCAAACAAGGACAAACTATGTTACGTCCTTAGAATCCTTTTCTCCGTGTCTAACAACGTGGCCGAGTACGAAGCGTGCTTACATGGCATACGACTGGCCATGGAATTAGGAGTCAAGCGCCTTTACGTCCACGGCGACTCCGCCCTGGTCATCAACCAGCTAAATAAGGAGTGGGACACGACTCATGAGAAAATGGATCTGTATTACAAGGAGATCCGCGAATGGGAAGCAATTTTTTATGGAATAGAGTACATACACGTAGTCCGGGACAAGAATCAAGCAGCAGATGCGCTGTCAAAGATAGGATCATCCCGGGCCCAGATTTCGCAAGGCGTTTTCATCCAAGACATTGACAAACCAAGCGTCGGAGGCGACCTAGTCAATAAGCCAAACAGCGAGGCACTGCTCGTCCAGGACACCACTCCGATAACCAGCAGCGATGACTGGCGCACGCCTTTCATCAAATATCTCTTAGACGGTTCCGGTTTTCAAGACAAGACAGAGAACGAACGCCCCATTCGATGATCCAGAAACTACATACTGGTCGACAGTCGACTTATGCGCAAGAACGCCAATTCAGAAGTCTTGCTAAAGTGCATCACCCAAGACGATGACACCAAGCTGCTAGAAGACATACACGCTGGATCCTGAGGCAATCACGTAGTCTCTCGAACACTGGTCAGAAAGGCTTTTCGAGCAAGATTTTATTGGCCGTCTGCTGTGGCCGATGCTGAGAAGTTGGTCCGACAATGTGAGGGTTGTCAGTTCTTCGCCAAGAGGACCCACATATCGGCTCATAAAATCCAGACGATACCATCATCATGGCCTTTTGACAGAAACCATATTGACAAAGTGTTCCTGAATCTTCTAAATTATTCTTGAGTTGCTAGACGTAGTGTTTTCTCTATGTAAATTTGACATGTGGATCTTTTTAGATTCTTTTCTGATAACTCCCTGTAGAAACAGATATTTACCAAAACTCGTAGAAATTGTTAGTGAAAACTCTAAGTCTAGAGTAATGTTCATTTTATGCCCCTTTTTCTCTCTTTAATTGACATATAAAATTGATGGTTAACAACTGTCAACAACCAACCTGAGAACATGTTTGGCAATACGTAGAACAAAGACCATTAGTTCAGACTTGTCGTGACAATCAGACACTACAAGTTCAGGACTCCAGCATTGGAGACTAGAGTTCAGACTTGCCGTGACAATCAGACTTGACTCATGCATCCTCAAATGACAGCTCCTACAAAGGCCTTGTTTAGTTTTTAAAAAAATTTAAGATTCTCCGTCACATTAAATCTTTGGACATATGCATAAAGCACTAAATATAGATGAAAATAAAAACTAATTGCACAGTTTATCTGTAATTTGCGAGACAAATCTTTGAAGCCTAGTTAGTTCATGATTAGATAATATTTGTCAAATACAAACGAAAGTGCTACAATTGCCAAAACCAAAATTTTTCACCAACTAAACAAGGTGCAGGAAATAAATTCCAGAACATAATAGAACCGTTGAAAACTACGTAACTCTTTAAGCAAATGTTAATCATTTTGTTTTTAAAATTAATACTATGCATTCACTGTGAAGCAAATACCACAGCTGCAGAGCAATGCATTGCTATCAGGAAGATGCAACAGCTGCAAAGCAGCAAGAATATTATTAAAAAATGTCATTGCCCGTTGCCTTTGCATCAATGCTGCACAAACAATAAGGCCCTGTTTAGATTAGAAATAAAAATTTTTTGGATGTCACATTGGATGTGTCGGAAGGATGTCGGGAGGGGTTTTTAGAAACTAATAAAAAAATAAATTACATAGCTCGTCAGGAAACTGCAAGACAAATCTATTAAGCATAATTAATCTATCATTAGCACATGTGGGTTACTGTAGCACTTAAGGCTAATC
>Ga0182004_10004776_pt1 | contig 10972 bp, 4 predicted proteins | sample Sormic07211540_1_FD_120479 | JGI IMG/M metagenome (GOLD analysis project Ga0182004, IMG submission 120479) | Endophyte microbial communities from Sorghum bicolor roots, Mead, Nebraska, USA - 072115-40_1 MetaG | ecosystem: Host-associated > Plants > Roots > Unclassified | place: USA: Nebraska...
ATTTAGAGGAGAGGTTATCCTTCGAGGGCTCCTCTCAACTCTATGATGAACTTGTTCTCCTCCAGGGGCCAGGGGGTCTGCTTATATAGTCCCCTCAGGTAAACGTGGGCCGTTGGATCAAACTGACATTGATTGAACGGTTATCCTTGATCCTTTAGGTCGGTGGAGCGTGATCCGCGAAGTTGGACGTCATTGGGTACAACTCCAGGGCGGGCGCCCTAGGGGGGAGGGCGGGCGCCCTGCCCCCGGGCCCGATCGCCTTCCCGTTCGTTCCCGTGGCTTCTGGAGTCTTCTAGATGGTAGAAAAATTACGCGGTGCGTTAATATCTCTATGTAATCCCGACATGTGGGCCTTTCTTCCTTATTTCCTGATAACCCCCTGTAGAAATAGATAAACAACAAAACTCGTGAAATTCTATCAAATCAAACCCTAATTCTAGGTGTTGTTTGCATATTGGTCCTTTCTCTTGTTTATTTGATAATTAAAATTGATACTTAAGAACCGTCAACAACCTCCATGTCTTGTTGCTTCACTATCATCATCCCACCCGGTCTCCTTTCATATTGTTAATACATGGTTCTTTTCTATGATAGCAAATATAACCAATCGGGATCCGGAATCCACCTATATCTCATAGGTGACAGGAAATCACCTGGCTTCTACTGAGCTAAGTATAGCTAAGCATAGAATGTCTTCCTCATATTAGTAAGGGTTTAGGTAGTTAAATATAGTGGACAAGGTAGGAATTATGCACCAATGGTTTCATTTAACTCCTAACACCTAATGCATCATATAAAAGTTACTGCAGGATTAACTGCATTTTATATGTTTTGGATATACTTATGTGCTTTTATAAAAAGAGAGAGTAGGAGGCTTAGAATGTTGCGAGCCTTGCGTGGGATTCGACACAAGTCAGTTAAGTTAGCTTGCACCGTCTTGGTGACATCTAAGGCCACAACACTTGCTTAGTCCTTTCATCATCGGGATAGGTCCACCATCACGTCCTCCACGTGGTTCATCTAGTGTACCTAGATGAAATGCAGGATTTAAGTGCATAAACACATGAAAGTGCAATAGACAATGCAAGACATACAATAAGCAGGACAAGCATCATGTTACTCTACACATACATATGTACTTCATGTTGCTGAAATAAACATAACAACATCTAATGATCAATCTAACCATAATTTGCATACTAATTGTTCCTATTTTTTGCATTCCCTGACAATTGCTGTTTATTTACTCAAAAAATTAGAATCCATAACAAAATTTCTAAGGATCAATCTAAGTTTCATGTAAGACATCAAGCAGATTTCAATATGAAATAAAAAATATATCATAAGCAATGACTAGGGAAACAGAAACCTACCAAAACGAACAAGTAGAGCTGCTGCCAAGAGCACATTCAAATGCCTTCCTAAGGTGTCCAATTACACGTAGAGCAGCTGCAATTACAATATGATGATGTCAGACTTGGCTGGTATATATCAACAAGTTCAGAGAAAATTGGTACACGCCATAGTATATAAGTCTCTAGACTGTAGTCTCTTGGAGTCTCCCAACTTCAATTTATAAGTCACTCTATCAATTAGAGGCTGGATGTATTACAATCTTTTGTATCACAGTAATACAATTTTTTTTTTCATTTAGCTGGTATGATTATTTGATTAAAAACAAAATCCAAAATTATGCTGACTCAAGAGATTGGTCTTACCTTTTATCAGATTTATCTCAAAGGCTCCTAGCACAATAGCTCTTTCAGTTTGCAATATGCACTGAACCTGCAAAGGTTAAAAAAATTATGCAGAGACAGTGAGGTTGAGCAATGCAAAAACATGAAGCAAGCTTAACAAAATCCCATGGGAGAAATAAACACCACACTGGATGATGTAGCAGTTTGCCATGTGGACCCATATGCCATCTTGGATTATAATGTCAAAAAAATTCAATAAAATATTTTGTGACTTATCATATTTATCAGAATGCTATATGTCAATAGTGAATTGGTTGTTATGACATGAAAAATAAAGTCACAAACTACCATTCTACTAGCAACAAGACATTATTTATGACAAAAATTAATTAAAGTCACTAAGTTTAGTTGGCTCCTCAAAAAAAGTCATAAATTGGTCAACGTAGTGACTATTTAGTCTAATGTCATGGGAAAAAAGTCATAAGATAGTAGATTTGTTGTAGTGCACTAAGTGCTAGATTGCACAAGCCGCAAATGGCTAAGAGACTTAGGGGAGGTGAGAAAACAAGCGTAGGTCAATTCCTCAGCCGACAAAGGTGGTTTTTATGTGTTCTTTGCTAGAAGACCCACCGGAATATGAATGTCAGGGTACCCTAGGGTCAGTATGTACGACCACCTAAGACATCCACGAATCTCATCGAGAGGAACATAGAACAACAAGGTATTGAGGTTGGAAAAGTTTAGTGTTAATTTGTAAGAGTACAAACTATGGCATATTAATTACTATATCGATTAGATAACTGAACTGGCCATATGAGCCTCTCATATGTATATATAGAGGGTTTAGTATTATGACACTATATAAAAACAACCCCCAAGAAATTCATGCGCACTAGTAGAGAAATGACATTTGATCCCTTTGCCAAAATTGGCTTTAGTCTCAGGATTCTGTGCGTCTGGGATTAGAAGAACCTTTAGTCCCGGTTAGGTTCACTAACCAAGACTAAAGGCCCCTGCCCAACGGCTACTGCGCCATGGTCGTGTGTTAGGGGACCTTTAGTCCCGGGTGGATACATAAAATAATATGTGATTATATGTATGTATATGATCATTTGTTATTTATAACTATGTACAATGTTCGAACAATGACTTATGGGTGCTACATATCTATTATTAGTATTAGTAGCGTATAGTCCTTATTTTAATCCTATTTTAATATCAAAACTAATATTCAATTGAAAAAAAAAGAAAAAATAGAAAAGAAAAAAGAGACCTTTACTAAATGGCCTGCCCCCGTGGACAGACCTTGAAGCCCCTTATAGACTAAAGGTGGACCTTAGTCCCGAGCGTCCAGACTAAAGGTGACCTTCTTTAGTCCTAGATTGGTGCTCCCGGTGTTTCCTAACCGAAAGTACACTCTGTTTCTTTGCTAGTGGCGGTTCCTAGATTTGGACTCGATTTGGTCAAATCAGATTAGGCTAGTTTTCAAACCAAATAAGGCCTCGTTCGTTTGGCTCGGAACAGCCAGGATCGCGACCTGATCCACCCGGATTGAATAGGTCCATTTCAAACTAGGCCCGATCAAGAATGGCCGTCCGGTTAGAAATGGCCCACAATACAAACCGGTCAATCTGCACCTTTTTTTTCGCCCCTTTTGGCCTGGAATGGAGAGGGGACCTACGAGGTCAAAAACCCATCCTGGCGACGCGTGCTGGCACCACTCCGAGCGCTCTCCACCACCTTCTCACCGGTAAGACACCGCCCTCGTCTTCCTCGCCCTAGTCTCTCCCACCGCTAGGGTTCTTGTTCTTGAGTAACTCTGGCAGGTGGCCTGGGAGCGGCGAGGACGGATAAGAAGCGGATAACATGATCATCGGTCTATCTCCATCTACATCTGTTGTATCTGCATCTGTTCTGTCCTCATCCCAACCGGACCATCCATTTTCTGTCACCTGCATACAGATAACATCCATGTAGATAGATAGAGCACAGTAGTTCCCGTGGATCCTTTCAGCAGCAGCAAACTGTTGGTAGCTTTGTTTTGGATCTTGTTTTATCAGCAGGTGGTGGCGTGATTGCAGAAGGCAAAAGGTAGGGGGTAAGAAGATGACGATGAGGTGACTGCAGCTGCAGGGTATTCTACTTGCTGGAATGAGCTTATCTGAATAGATGATGGGCTGACCTGATATATCCTTTTTTTTACTTGAAATGCTTTGTCTAATGAGGATCTTGGGATACATGATCTATGAGGATCTTGTCATTGCTTCTTCTGCTTAGTTCGGCAGCAGCCATCATCAAACTGCCAGCAAAAGCTGTTCTTTCAGTGTCTGTCTGCAAGTTACATTTACATGAGTGCTCTGTGCTCATATAGATGGATTGGATGATTATGTTTTATGTGGAAGGATTATCTTTGCTTCATCTAGCATGTCGTGTTCAGGACGTGGGCATGGTTGTATTTATGTTCTGAAGTTATCTACCTGAAAGAGCTTTAGCTAAATATGTTATCCGAATGCTTCTATGTTCTAAATGTATTACCTGATGAGTTATAAATATGTGACCTATACTGATATCTATGTTCTCCTCTTCTGTTAGTAACTGGATGGTGGCTATGATGGGTTATTATAAAATGGTACCCTTTGAAAACCACTATTATCTTGTGGTACTTATTTTATCAGAAAACATGTATCTAAATGGTTATTCAGTGATAGCATTTCTTATTTTTTCTGAAACCGAGCAGTGATAGCATTTCTGAATTTTTGTAAAACCAAGCGGTGATAGCATTTCTGAAAGTTTCCAGTACTCGTTACCTTTCTAGCGTCTATAACTAGGATTATCTTTGCTTGTTGTTCACCTTATTATATTACTAGTATGAGTAGAAGCTCTTGACATCATACTGTATATGTACATTGTGCAAAATGTGCTACCATGTCATCACAAGATTGTTGTTACATCGCATTTGATGCTTTGATCACATTGTTTGGAGAATTCTGTTGACTCAGAAATTATGTTGCATGTTAGAATAGACTCTTATCTGACTCAGAAATGGTTTCTTGTCAAGTTGTCATTTGTAGATCTCTCCACCACCATTTAGAGTTGGGGAAGGTGAACCTCTACCTTCTTGGGATCCAGTAGCAACTTCAGAAGGTACTCCTAAATATTTAGCTTGGTTTTTTTCCTTTCCATTCCAGAAGATCTATAATCACTTTGGTTTTCCTTCCTTTCAGAAGTAGGCCTAGCAATTTTTTCCCTCAGAGACATGGCTTAATGCTTAATTTTTTGGATTAAAGCTTTAAAAACTGTCCATTGCCTAAACCAGAGATAAACACAATTTCTTTGTGGGTAATTTCAACTTCCATAACTATATCAATTCAAGAATTTTTTTTTCTAGAAGATGGAGAGCAATGCAGCTAGTAGTAGTAATAGCGTACATACGATTGCTTAAGCTGACTCAAAGATAGCAGTGATAGGCCACAACAAATTATAAAGCATCTGAATCAACGAAAGCAGTGCATGTTAGAGAAATGTACTTGTGGGATTTAAATTGACTTGTTTTGTCCCCTCAATTGATTTGTTCCACTGGTGTTTTGGTTGCCTTATTTGCAGGACCACTCTGGTGGAGATATGACTGTTGTGGTTGATGAGTGGAGCAAGGTCTGATGATGGAATAGAAATGCTTGTAGGAACCCCTAGTCTTTTGAAGAGATCGATTCTACTTAAGTATATGTCGAATTTCTGTTGTAGTGTCAGTCCTAGATGCAACTACTGCCTGATGGCCCCCAACTCCCATTTCACCCATATAGCATTATTAGATGTGGTGTTAACTTGAGCGGCAAATTACTTGGCATGCAGCTAAGATACGTGCAAGTCGCTAAAGATTGTGATAATGTTCAGATTATCATCTTTTGTAACTTGTGACGTCGTTTATTTATTTGCAATCTATATCGTTGGATCTTGAATTTGTGATCTATACTTGTTTTTAGATGTTCATTGCTTACAGTCAATTATAATCACGGACGCATATTAAGTAGACTGACATGTTAGCCAGACGCTGTACTTGATGTCATGCGTGTGTAGCTGGTCAAACCGCTATCTCTGTTTTCTTTCCCCTCCTAGCCGAATACTCTTTTTTTCTCAACAGATTTTAATCCGGCCAGAAACAAATCGTTCACCACGTTTAAGTGACGAACCAGGATTCACTCAATCCTGGCCAGGATCCAAACTTGGTCTGGCACCAATCAGGGTGCTGCCGAAACGAGGCCTAAGCTAGTTTCCTGGTGTCTGGCCGCAGTGGCCGAACCTTCCTAAACCAGCATGAGCCGGTTTTTGCTATCTTCATCCAGCTACTGTGCAAACTAGCGTGACGGTCCCTGATTTCGACCAGATTGGTTTTTCTATGTTTTTTTTTCTAAAACTACTGTCAGAAGGACTATCATATTATTGTGGGCATGGCAAATAGTAATAATATTGTGTGTTTTTTAGCGTCAGTGTTTAGAGTCAGGGTCATGCAATGATTCAGCGTGTGCTGGTCGATTTTTTTTATTTGGCACTTGTACGACCAACATATGACACATATTCACCGAAAACTGTTCGTGCCCAAGAAGTTCAGAATGAAGATGCCAGGAAAGAAGATATGCATCATGCATGTGTTTGGTCAAGCGATGATTCGTCCGGTAAGCAATCAGAAAGGAGGTAAGGAGAAACCTCAGCTTGCGATCTACTACTATATCCTCTCCCATCTCAAAAATTTTCACTTACAACATTTAAGGTTTTCGAACAAAAAAACACAACATTGTTATTGTTTACTTTTATTTAAGGGCATTAATTCATTAGGTACACACTTCCAATTGACTGGATTGTTTTTTTTATATATATTACTGCATTCTCTCAGCCGAACAAATCATATCGTCAGTCTTTCCATGCTGAATAATACAAAAAGTTAACGTGTGAGATTGGTGGAAGTGTTACAGCGCCGATACTTCTCCCTCGGAATACATGAACGAGTCACGCGTACTGACAGTGATATGCATATGCCGTCGAGAAGCTAAGTGTTACTTATGTCTACTCGACTCGGTAATACCTAGCTTACTTGCAAGTCATCGTGTGAGTATAGCTTACTTGTTCAACACACAAAATTAAACACGACGTGGTAAAAATAACGCATTTGGTGGAACAAGCACCCTTCATCTCTCATTAGCAATTAAGGGGAGTGTTTGCTTAGGGTTGTTAAAGTTGAATAGCTACTGTAGTATTTTGTTTTATTTAGAAATTAGTGTCCAATTGCCTGACCATTTAAGGTATGAGCCCATGCCCATAACAGGTGCGTACGTATGCATGATTCACGAGCGCAGCAGTGCATATCATGCGTGCCTGCAGCTAATTGCCTGGATCAGTTTGCAGTGTGGTAATGTGGTGGTCTCATCACTTGCGATGGATCATCATGCGTGCCTGCAGCTAATTGCTGCCTGGATCAGTTTGCAGTGTGGTAATTAGACTCAAAATGATTCGTTTCGCAAATTACTCTCTAGCCATGTTTTTAGTTTCATAAATAGTTTATATTTAGTATTTCATGCATGTGTCTAAACTTTTGATGTGACGGACGGTAAACTTTACCGTCCATAACCAAACAGGCCCTAAAAGTTTTGCACTTTTCCAATATTTTAGGTGCCTAAATTTTAAAATAATTTGAGGCAACACTCTTATACCACCAACTAGTATATATAAATTATTACTTTTGTTACTAGTATAATACCCGTGCTAACGCTACGGCTTAATTTTGGGATGCTTCTAAAAACAAAAATTATAGTTCGGAAATATTTTTTCATGTAACAAGGCATAATAGAGCTATTTGCCATATTATGAGCATCTATGTTACATTTTGTCTAACTCTTTAATCATGTATTGGACATCTTCTGAGATGTTGTCAAAACATTCGTTTGCTTTGCTCGTCAAAATGTCTGCCAAAAATTCCATCCTCAACGAAGTTGAGTGCTGTGCATGGCAAATGATAATTAGTTATTATTATTTTTATAGTGTAAGATATGTATTGTTATAGGCTATATATGCTTACACGGTTGATTTGTGGCAAATTTTTGCCGTCCTACAACTTCATAAAGTTGTATACAAGAAAGCCTCCCAATTTCCTGTACAAGAGCAGTTGTTATTGATGTGCACAATGAATGAAATAACCATTTTACGGAGGTTTTCTTTTATTTGTGCGATCGGAAGAATCGATCTTGCGACGCGGCTCACGGAGGTTTGATTTGACGCGAGGCAGAGGGTGCGTAAGGTCGTGATCATACTTCTAATTTGGGCCGTTAAATCTGTAGGACATGTGTTGTGAGTCGTTGATGTTGCAGGTGGGATTTGCCTGGAGAAAATTTCAATTATAGTAGAGATTTGTCTTTATGTCATAACATATTAATTTTTTGTCTTTGTCTACCTTTAGAAATAATTGTAAATTATTAATTATCTTTGCGCCAACATAACGCAAATAAATTTTTGCCAGGTTTGTGGTTTTCTCTAACAAATTTGTATTCTCGGTATCGGATGTTACAAATTACATCTACAAAAATTGCAATGAACTAAATCTACAATTTTAGTATAAAATATATGCAATAGGTGTCGTCTGAAGGGAACTAAAATTCAGGTAGCTAAAATTTAGAAGTCCCAAAGTTTTGGTCTATTTGCTCTTGTTGGCAGGCTCATTTGAGTTTTTGACTGAGGCCTTATTTATTTCGTGAAATTTTTTGAGTTCGTCTACCGTAACATTTTTGTTTGTATTTGGTAATTATTGTTTAACTATAAATTAACTAGGTTTAAAAGATTCGTCTCACAAATTACAGTCTACTGTGTAATTAGCTATTTTTATTTATATTTAATGCTCCATACATATGTTTGAAGATTTGATGTAACTGAAAATTTTGAAAATTTTTGAGAACTAAACAAGCCAAGCAACCTCGAGCAGCGCAGGGCCTAACCCAAGGCGTTTGCTTGACCGGCTTTGGCCCAAGACATGGACTGAAGAAAACAACCTCATTGATCCTAATTCCGACACGAGTCCATCATATATGTAAGCTTTGTTCATCAATGCAATAGGTAAGGCCTTGTTTAGTTGAGAGGTGAAAAAATTTTAGGTATTATAGTATTTTCGTTTTTATTTGACAATTATTATTCAATCATAGAGTAACTAGGCTCAAAAGATTCGTCTCGCAAATTACAGACAAACTGTGTAATTAGTTATGTTTTTATCTACATTTAATGTTCTATACATGTGTTACAAGATTTGATGTGATGAGAAATCTTAAAAAAAAATTAGGTTTTGAGGTGAACTAAACAAGACCTAAGTCAAATTGCCCTCAGTGTCATAGCAAGTGATGAGACCAGCACATTACCACACTGCAAACTGATCCAGGCAATTAGCTGCAGGCACGCATGATATGCACTGCTGCGCTCGTGAATCATGCATACGTACGCACCTGTTCTGGGCATGGGCTCATACCTTAAATTTTTGGCTGTTGTGGCACCGTGCCGGTATCTCTCTTGCTCGTAGTGGTCCGAAATGAGATATGACGCTGGACATTGAATCTTTGGTGGTACTGGTAGGTAAGCACAGCCACAGATGTTTCTTAGCGTCGGTGTAGTTTAGATTCAGTTCAGCGTGTGCGTACCAAACATGCAATGCAATGCAATGCAATGATGCACGTGTTTGGTGAAGGGGATTCCAAGGAAAATTGGTTGCCACCTAACCTAATAATCTACACGGGCTAAAGGCCTGCGGAGTTGGGCGATTGACCATCATCACGATCAGGTTATGTTGTCGTCGTTCATCCGAGGAATTTTGACTTGAAACGCTCGCGGCAACCAACTGTACTTCGCTATTTTGTTGTTTAGGCCTTGTTTAGTTCAGAAATTTTTTTGATTTATTATTTAATCATGGACTAATTAAATCTAAAAGATTGATTTTATAATTTACAGATAAACTATATAATTAGTTTTTGTTTATATTTATATTTAATGTTTCATGTATGTACCGCAAGATTCGGTATAACGGAGAATCTTGATTTTTTTTTATTTTTGGAGTGTGGGCATTATTATCAACAATGCATCGGTTCATTAGTTCGACTTGACTGTATTGATTGTTGACTCAAATCGTTGGACCTTCTGAATCTACCAACTTTCCATGCTGGATTCTCGAAAGCAAAATCACACCCCGTTACCTCTCCTATTTAAGTCGCCTTTGCGTCTCAAAAGCTCATGTTTGTTTAAATGATGATTTTATGTTATCGTGTTTATCATCATTTCATTAAGTGTATGCATGTAAGTGGCCATCCGGTTTGCGGACCTTATGCCTGGTTTAGTTCATGGAAATTTGTAAGTTTCACTACTGTAATACTTTCTCGTGTATCTAGTAATTGTTGTCCAACATAGATTAACCAACCTTAAAAGATTTATTTCGAAAATTACAGATAAAAACTGTATAATTAATTTTCGTTTCGTCTATATTTAATACTTCATTCATCTGTTCAAAAATTCAATGTGACAAATAATCTTAAAAAAATTAAAACTAAATAAAGCCTTAATGGGATTCAAAAGTTTGCCCACCGGTCCCACTGGCCGTTTGGAGCGATAGCACCTTGCGGCTGGCAGACTCTTGCACAACCCGTTTAAGCCTTGTTCATGAAAATTTCTAGCTTTGGCTACTATAGTATTTTCATTTATATTTAACAATTATTGTTTAATTATAAACTAACTAGGTTTAAAAGATTAGTTTTTATTTTTGTTAATATTTAATGCTCTATGCATATACCACAAGATTTGATGTGACGAAAAATTTTAAATTTTTTTTAGATTTTAAGGTAAACTAAACAAGGCCTTAATAGCTTAGCCAGTGGACGGTCCACATGCCACCCCACCTGCAAAGCTACCAAATGGTCAAGATTTGAACTGGGTGATAGAGTAAGTGCGTAACCACGGTGCAGTCTGATGACCCGGTTGAAGATTGCTGATACATAAATAAAACAAATAAATAAGAAACAGTAATGGAATACTGTAGTTCGTTTGTTGAAGCCTTCTTCGTGGATTCATCAGCAAGTAAAACGATATATTTTTTACAAATCTGGAGCCTTCTTCTTTGTTGAAGCACTCTAGCCTTAACCAATTACAGCGCCCAGTTCCAAAATACATACAGTACACTTAAGAGCCTATTCGTTGGTTTGAAAAGTCATCACTAAAATTACTATTGGCTTGAGAGAAAAACATTGCTGGCTGGTAGAAAA
>Ga0182004_10004777_pt1 | contig 10971 bp, 9 predicted proteins | sample Sormic07211540_1_FD_120479 | JGI IMG/M metagenome (GOLD analysis project Ga0182004, IMG submission 120479) | Endophyte microbial communities from Sorghum bicolor roots, Mead, Nebraska, USA - 072115-40_1 MetaG | ecosystem: Host-associated > Plants > Roots > Unclassified | place: USA: Nebraska...
GCATACGTCTAAAGATTCGATGTGACGGAGAATCTGAAAAATTTTGCAAAATTTTTTTAACTAAACAAGGCCTTGCTCAAGGCCAAATATGGTGAGCTCGAGCACAATCCAACTTATGAAAATGTGGTCCAACCGACGATATATTACTCTTGGAAATTAAATATAGGGGTGTTTAGTTCCCCTTTTTTCTTAAAAGATTTGAGTTTTGATCTATTATTTTGTAAAATAAAACTAAACATCATGTAAAATTTTTGGCAAAAAGGTGGTTATTTTCCATTTTGGATTTTGGCCTCAAGAGGCCAAAAAACCCTCAAGAGCCACAAGAGGCTCTTATGAGAGGAATAAATTCTGCATTTTAGATAGAACTAAACATAACTTTAAAAATTTTGGCATTTTGCATTTCATCACTCCAAAGTAGTTGACATTTTGTATTTTGGATTATCTCATATTCCAAAAAATTTTGAGTTTTGATTCATCATTTTACAAAATAAAATTAAACACCATACAAAATTTTTGGCAAAAAGGCAGTTGTTCTCCATTTTGAATTTTGGCCTCAAAAGGCCAAAAAAATCCAAACCAGCTTTATGAGGCCCTCATGAGGGCAATAAATTCTGCGTTTTGGATAGAACTAAAAATGACCCTGAAAATTTTGGCATTTTGCATTCCATCATTTCAAAGTAGTTGACATTTTGTATTTTGTATTTTTTTTTAACTAAACACCCCCATAATTTGCTTCCCCACCATCAGGAAAGACATATCCGAAGTGTTGTCTGTCACTGTGGAGCCAATTATTCAGGATATTTATGTTTTGGCAAGCTACTGATTTTGGTGGGTTGTGATATTCAATTTTGGAGTTACTATGCATCAAAGCTTGCTGTATAACAAGGTTTTACGAGCTCATTCACTTGGAGGTACTCCTGTTAGGAATGCAAGTGAGAGTTGGCCAGCGAATCTGTATATATGTTTAATTTAGTTTAATTAAGCCTGTACACATGTTCGCAGACCAATCCACTTGTATTTCGATTTTTAGTGGTGAAACCCGCATAAGTTAGTGGTACAAAGGCATACCACACAACAAGTTCATTTCAACTCCATTGCAAGGTTGATTTCACTAACAATCATCGAAACAAATGTGCATGGTGACATATGCGATAAAAGAAAAGTACCGAGTAAGTACTGTTCATCTGGGTTTTAAAGAAGCTCATTGCAGCCTATGTGGCTTCTAGAATCAACAGACTCTCTAAGGTTTATAATCTTAGGGAAAGGCGGAAAAGTCATAGGGAAACTGTTTTCCTAGGGTATTTCATAGGGAAAGACCTGAGGGAGGAATTCAATGGAAAAGACCAATGTTCCCTCTGATTCTGGTGCAAAACCGTAGGGAAATATTCTTTCCGTAAGGGTTAATATCATCTACGGAAACTTTCTTAGATGGCAGCACCCAATCCTACGTGGAAAGGTAATTTTCTTTGGAATCTATCTCTAGAAATTAGAACTATAGGGAAAGTGTAGGAAAACAACAATAGGGGCAATGCACCGCACACCCAATGAGAGTGGGGGGTGGTCTTTCATATATATAGCCGGATAGGCTTGGAGTACAAGTACATAACATACAATACAAGTCAGCCTATATATATCTATGTTTATACCTCTAATACCCACCCGCAGTTGCAGGGGGAGAGTCTCGGACGCAAAGACTGGACCTAAACTGAGTAAATAACTGAACAGGCAGTGCTGTCATGATGTCTGCAAACTAGTGTGATGACGGGACATGGAGCACCCAAACCTGTCCTAGAGTAACCTTGTCACGAACAAAGTGAATATCAATTTCAATATGCTTTGTACGCCGATGATGGACAGGGTTGCCTGTCATGTAAACTGCGCTGACATTGTCACAATAAACAATCATCGCCGAAGTAAGAGGAGTATGAAGCTCCAGAAGTAGCTAACAAAGCCAACATGTCTCAGCAACAACATGTGCCACAACCCAGTATTCCGCTTCAGCGCTGGAATGGGAGATAGTAGTCTGTCGTTTGGATGACCAGGACACTAGATTATCACCAAGGTAAACACAGAAGCCTAACGTAGAGCTTGAAGAATCAGGACATCCAACCCAATCAGCATCTGAGTAAGCAGTGAGAGTATCAACTGATCCAGCACTAAGGTGAAGACCAACAGAGATGGTGGCCTTGACATAGCGTAGAATCCGTTTAAGCAAGGCGAGATGAGGCTCGCGTGGTCATGCATGAAGAGACAGACCTGCTGAACTACATAGGCAATGTCAGGGCGAGTCAGAGTGAGATACTAGAGAGCACTGGCAAGACTGTGATATAGTGTAGGATCTGCAATAAGAGAACCAACGGTAGCTGAGAGCTTGGTGCGGGCGTCTCCAAGAGTAGCAGTAGGGTGACACTCAATCATACTGGCACACTGTAAGAGGTCCACAGCGTACTGTCGCTGAGATAGAAAGAGGCTAGCAGCTTAGCGAGTGACAAAAATCCCAAAAAGTGATGAAGATCCCCGAGATCTGTCATGGCAAATTCTGGATGAAGGCGCTTCGTTATCTGCTGAAGAAGAGTTGTCGAGGATGCTGTAAGAACAATATCATTGACGTGGAGCAGTAGGTAAGCAACAGTGATACCCTCCTTGTACACAAAGAGGGACGAATTTGACACTGAAGCAACAAAGCCCAAAGTCCGAATGAAGGTGGCGAAGCGCTGGTGACATGCACAGCGTGCTTGTTTGAGCCTATATAAGGATTTCTGAAGCAAACAAACATGATCAGGGGCAAGATGTCTAAAGGGGAATGCCCTGGCTACCAAGGAAGGTGGACATGGCAATGTTGATGAACTCAGTGCCGTTATCCACTTGAAAACACTTGGCAGGCAAGCTGAATTGAGTGTGAGCATAGTTAGCAAATTGAACAATATGCGCATGAACTTCAGATTTATGTCGAAGAGGGAATGTCCAATAATAATGACTATTACCATCAACAATCACAAGATAATCTTTAAAGCCAGACACGCTGAGGATTGGAGAAGTTTAGACATCACAACGAATAAGTTTAAAAGGTGCTAAATAGCGAGACAATAAACTAGTAAAGGCAGCCATGTATGTTTGCCAAGTTGACAGGCATGATAAACAGCACGGTCCATGTTATTACAAGAAATAGCTGAAATTATATTGTGGGTAGCTATGGTGGCAGACGTAGGATGACCAAGACAGGAGTGTCACAATGACAATGAGACGGCGACATGGTAGGGAACAACAAGTGGACTGTAATGTGGAAGGGTGTATAGCTCCCCGCCACTATTGCACCACAGAATCTGGATCCTGGTCTATGGATCCTTGACAGAGAAGCCAAAAGTATCAAACTCACTAGAACAGTTATTGTTGTAGGTAAACTGGCGAACAGATAACAAATTGTGAACAAGATGTGGAGCAATAAGAACATTATTAAGTTGGAAATTATGATTAGCTATGGGAATAATGGAAGTGCCACGACTAGAAACTAGAATAGATGCCCCATTGCCGACTGTGATGAAGGACGACGAATGAGGAAGACAAGAAAGAAGTATACCGTCGTTGGAGGACATGTGGGATGTCGCTCTAGTGTCGAGAACTCATGGGCTGGCATGAGCACCTCTATGTAGTGCTATCTGATTGAGGGGGGCGATGAGAGCACCCTGATCCCAGCCGCCGGACACTGATGGTGGGACGAAGGCTATGTGTGCCCCTGCGGCAGAGGCACCATTAGGGGGCACCATTGTGGCGCAGATTGCCACAGGGACGGACCAGTTCATGGGTTCATGCAAATCCATAGACTAGTCGGTTGAACTCTAGGATGTCAGCTTGAGAAGTCCTGAGACGGCACAGGTTGCTGCGGTTGGTTGCGGCCGCCACCACCGTTGCGGCCACCCTTCCCCTTGCCTTTGCCCTTACCGCCACCACTGATGAGGACATTGCCAAGATGGAGTCGAGGACAACTCCAATTCAAGAAGGGGAGGATGATGAGAACATCACCACGCTGGACACGTCAACACCATCGTCTTTCTCAAGTTGCAATTCATCTCCAACTCACCTACCACGTCACTCTCGGATTCAGCAGATACATCGTCAGTGTTTTGATCATAACTTTGTCATATGACATCAAAACAGGGTGATCTTGGACTCATTGGAAAGGGGACAACAATGCCGTCATCTTGGATCTGATCCTAGCTCCAGATCATCTGTGGATTAATCTGTGTGACCACGACAAGGTGTTGCATCACCTATTTTGGGCCAACTTGGCAATATATCGAGTCGGGCCTTAAGCCCAAGTTGTGGGTGCCTTCCCCTAGTCGCCTTCAATCCTAGGGCACCTCTCTTTATATTCCATGCAACCATCGTTGTTTAGACTTGGGTTTTGTTTGGAGTTTAGTTTTCCATCGAGAAAATGAATCGTTCATTGTAACTGTGGTGACAAATCCTTTTACAGTGATCTAGGGCCCTCACTTTTTATCTCCTCCACTGTGTCGATTAGTCCTTTAGATCTGAGTTCTTGAACCCTCTATTGATATTCGTGTCATTCATATTTGCAATTTTAGATTGTGTCTTTATATCTTCTTGCTTGTGTTCTTCGATTCGCTTGCAGGAACAACCTTCTTGGTGCGGTCAATCAAGTTGTGCTTGGTTGATAACCAACGGAGCAGTGGTGTAATGATTGCAGGGTTCGAGTCATGTCTGATTTGAAGCCGAATCGCCAACATCGAGATCTCCACAAATTGAATTTACTAGTTACCTCTCAGAAGATCGGGTTTGGTTCTCATCAATTGATATCAGATATTTCAGGTTTACCGTGAGGTATAATCTCATTTGCGCTAGATTCATATTTGTTCATTAGCTACAGTCCACAAAAGGTAAAAAAAATATTTCAATTTCCGCTATCCTATCACCCGTTGTGCCTTGCAATGTTGTTTTCAGATTTGCTTTGTTGAGTTTGTGTCCGTGGTTGAGTCTAGTTGCTGGTTTCGATTGTGTTCGTCGTCGTAGTTCAACTGCACTATTGTTGTTCTTAGTTTCTGTCGCTATCCTATCCACTATTCCCAAACAACAAGTCGAAGCCACTGTATTACTCGACTTGCCCTCGCTAGACGCCTTGTGTGATCTCTCGCCGCTGCGCTAACCCTAGATAGATTGCCAGCCGCTATTATTTTGCCTACATCACAGCCCTCCTTACATTATCAGGTGAATAGCTATTACTGTTAGTCACAGGAACGATTCATCCTATGATTGGTGTTGGAGTTTAGGGATGCTTTGCCCTAACTGTCGTCGCCGCCGTGTTGTACCTTCAGAAAAACATAACTTGAGATACCTTCGGTAAAATAGGCACTGAAATTTTTATAGCAACTTCTTGAGATTATTTGGACCCGACCCAAACTTGAGATCAAAATTGCCAAAAATTCAGCAAAAATAAAGAAAAAAATTCTCAAGGGTTTGGCACGCTTTTTAGAGAACTAGCAATTTCTGTAGACCACATCGCACCTTAGTTGTAGGTGTCCATTTTTGTGGTGCATCTTTTGTGATCCTTGTTTAGAGAAAATATAAAAAAATAGTGAAAAAATAAAAAAAAATTGATTCCTACTAGTGCCTTTTGGGAAAATCCGGGCAAAATTAGGAAAAAAGAAAAATTTGCACTACATCCTTTGTTTCACCTTGTTGCGCTACGTCTAGACTCATCTTAGCCAGCAATTGTGATTTGTCCTTTGGATACTTATTAAACTTAGCTAAATCTGCATTCAAATATTGCTAATCCTTGCTACTCATATTGTGCCTTTTCAAAGCTCCACATATACTTCTGTCAGCACAGGTTCATCTTGCAACTGTTTACCCACGCTCAACAATAGATTGTTTTGTCACTTTGGTTTTGCTCTTGTTTGGCTTTGGTAAGAACACTTGTAAGATGGTGGTAAGCCACTTGTGATTTTGTACTCCACTTTCACCACAAGCACCACCTGGTTCCTTTTTAGTTGATAGGGATAATACTTTGGTGTTGTCTTTTCCTATTTTGTAACAATGGCAGGATCTCTGATGGATTTCAATATTGTGTGTCCAAAGGTGAATTTACAACATTCATCACTGAACAACGCAATCTTATGAACAAGCTGATACACAATGTGAATAATCTGGTCACCCGTATTGAATAGATTGAGCAATGTCCTCCATCTCATCGTGGTGATGATGAAGATGTGGATGTAGATGTTTTTGATGATTAAGAAGCGGATGTTGACGGTGATGCACGCAACCGTCGCCGCTACAACTTTAATCGTCGCAGTATGGGAGGTAATAATTATGGTAATAATGATCATTTTGCTAAAATTAAATTTAGTCTACCTTCTTTTGCTGGTATTGTTGATCCTGAGGCATTTTTAGATTGAGAGCCTGCTGTTCAACAAAAATTTGATTCTCATAATGTTCCTACTAAGCATAGAGTTAGACTTGCTACTAGTGAGTTTACTAATTTTGCTTTGTTTTGGTGGAGTGATCTTTGCAATACTAATAATAATGCTGCTGTTGTGCCTTAAACTTAGAATGCTTTAAAACAACATATGAAGTCTTGTTTTGTTCCTCCTTATTATCAATGTGATTTACATCTTAAACTACAAACTTTAAAACAAGGAGATAAAGGAGTAGAAGCATACTATCAAGAATTGTTTATTGGTTTATAATGTTTGTAAATGAAGATGATGCTGATGCTAGTGCTAGATTCTTTGGTGGTTTAAATCATGATATATAGAATATTCTTGATTATAAAGAATGGTATAATTTTTTTCCAATTGTATCATCTTGCTATTAAGGCAGAATGCAAAGTACAGAGACGCAAGCAACACCAGTCTTTCAGGTCTAACAATAGGAGGAATTTTCAACAGCGTTCCGAGCCAGAGATGTCCATGATTTATGTTGCTCTACAGCCATTTACACCTACATTTTCATCCGGGGTAAGTAAATTGTCTAATATGCACCCCCACAGCTGAAGAAAGGTGTCACTCTAGGTGCATCTACTAGCTCCTCCTCGCCTAGCTCTAAAATCATTTGCCACCGATGCAAAGGCATGGGACATATCATGAAGGACTGCCCCAGTCGGTGTGCTTTCATTGCTATCAAGAATGGGTATGTATGTGCTAGTGATGTTGAAGATGATTTAGCCCTTGTTGCTAACATTGTTGTAGATTCCATCGAGGGCGATCAAGACACGAAGGTCATCACCATTGACTTCGTGGCTGCCTCGGTGGGTACCCTAGCCTTCTTGTGTAGCGTGTGTTGAGTTCACGTGTGAGACATGGAGAAGAGATATAGATCCAGCGTCACAATTTATTCCACATGTATCTTATTGTGCAGGGTTATCGTGTTCTCACCATCATTGATAGTGGGAGTTGTAATAACTAGTGAGTTTAGATTTGGTTGAGAAGCTTGGCTTGACCACACGACAACATTCATATCCATACAAACTTCAATGGTTCAATAATAGTGGTAAGACTAAAGTAACTAAATCAGCCTGCATTAGCTTCTTCAAAGACATTTGTCATGATACTGCTGATATTGATGTTGTACCTATGCAAGCTTGTTCAATTTTGTTAGGACGTCCATGGGAATTTGATAATGATGCTTTGCACCATGGTAGAACTAATACATACACTCTCATGCATAAGGACAAGAAAATTACTTTACTGCCTTTGTCACCTATGGATATTGTTAAACATGCTCAAGAGATTAACAATAAACCTCTAATAGACATTGATAAAAATAATGGGATTAAGTTACAAGAAGGTGCGTTACTTGCTACAACTTCTGCTACTGCTGAGTTATTTGATAATCCAGATGCACCATATTATACTATGTTTTGTTATCCTATTACGTCTTGTGCATTGCCTGCTATCACTAACCTTTTATAGGAGTTCGTTGATGGGGAAGAGTCGATGACGACTCCATTTCTAGAAGGAGGGGATGATGAGGACATCGCCAAGATAGAGTCGAGGACAACTCCAATTCAAGAAGGGAAGGATGATGAGGACATCGCAACGCTGGACACGTCGACACCATCATCTTTCTCAAGTTGCAATTTATCTCCAACTTAGCTACCACGTCACTCTCAAATTTAGTAGACACATCATCAGTGTTTCAATCCTAACTTCTTCATACGACATTGAAATAGGTGATCTTGGACACGTTGGAAAGGGAACAATGACGTTGTCATCTTGAATCTGGTCAGCTCCAGATCATCCGTGGATAAATCTGTGTGACCACGATAAGGTGCTACATCACCTATTTTGGGCCAACTTGGCAATGTATCGAGTTGAGCCTTAAGCCCAAGTTGTGGGTGCCTTCCCCTAGTCACCTCCAACCCTAGGACACCTCTCTTTATATTCCATGCAACCACCGCTATTTAGACTTGGGTTTTGTTTAGAGTTTAGTTTTCCATCAAGAAACTGAATCATTCATTGTAATTGTGGTGACAGATTCTTTTACAGTGATCCAGGGCCCCTGCTCTTGATCTCCTCCACTATGTCCATTAGTCCTTTGAATTCGTGTTCTTGAACCCTCTATTGATATTCGCGTCATTTATTTGCAATTTTAGATTCCGTGTTTATACCTTCTTGCTTGTGTTCTTTGTTTCGCTTGCAGGAACAGCCTTCTTGGCAAGGTCAATCAAGTTGTGCTTGGTTGATAACCAACAGAGCAGTGGTGTAATGGTTGCACGGTTTGAATCATGTCTAATTTGAAGTCGGATTGCCAACGTCGAGATATCCACAAATCAAATTTACTAGTTACCTCTCGGACGATCAGGCCTGGTCCTCATCAATCCCATCGCGATCGGGGTTCAAGCCAGAGGGCGAGGAGCTGTAGGAGGGTGAGGTACAGGCAGCAGCAGGGGTGGTGGTCGAAGAAGGGCCGACAGCAGTGAAGGCGGTGTCGAAGGAGACCATTGCATTGTTGGCGAGGCGAATCTCCTTGAGCCGAAGAGTGTTGTGCGCTAAGATGAACAACGCAAGGACCACCGAATTGGTGATGATGTCTACTGTGTTGGCGAATCATTGATTGAGCCCGCAAAGAAGATTGAGCACAATCTGAGGCTTGAAGATGGTGTGGCCAACGTCGCGGAGGGCATCGGTCATCTTCTTGATCCTCTAGCGTTGGCATTGATGGAGAGATCACCCTACATTATAGAGTGGAACTCTTGACCGAGCACGATGTTGTGGGTCTCCTGGTTTGCCTGAAACAGGTTAGTAATGGCGACGTAGAGATCGTAGGCATTCTGATCTGGCTCCATGGCGAGGTCGAGGACACTGTCATCAACACAAGGCATCAACACAACCATATATCTAGCTCCGGACGCGAGCATCAGGCTAGGACCAATTACGATCTGCTAGACATGGAGGAACTGAGCCATCAATGTGTTCAAGTAGACCGAACTTGCCACACATGGCGGTGAAGAAGCCTGACCAAGGTGTAGTTCGATAGTTTAAGATCTAGGGTGATGGGAACGTGTGAACGCACATTGATGGTGGCGTAGGAGAAGATTGCTGGAGCAGGAGCGTCTCCTAGGGCCGGCATGAATGGGTAGCTAGTGACTACGGAGGAAGCAGACGAAGCAACTGATTTGGTGGTCATGGTGGTAGCAGAAGGGAGGGGCTGCGGGTGGTGTGGGGCGCATAGGTGTGGAGGCGGCCTAGATGGGCAAGGACAGCGCGCTGGGAAGGAGGGAGAGGCAGCAGAAGAAAAGAGGGAACCCTAATCTGGTCCGATCACTGATACCATGTAGGAAGGCAACAATAGGGGCAATGCACCGCACACCCAATGAGGGGTGTGGCCTTTAATATATATAGCCGGATAGGCTTGTAGTATAAGTACATAACGTACAATACAAGTCAACCTATACATGTCTATGTATATATCTCTAACAGAAAGAGTAACAGTATTCCAAACAAATCTTTCCCGCATGATTTATGTTTGAATTCAAATATCATTTTATATTTCAAATATCATTTTATATTTGAATCCAGTTACAAGAATATTTTTAATTCAAATTTGCACATGAACACATACTTTATTACTCATCCAATCTATAACCATAAATCCATACATTTATAGTTATAATATTATCATAATAGATCCAATTCACCCATACTTAGCTTACAAGACCTACTGTTCTATTGGTGCTCACCAGTACTTCAAACAAATGTGCAACAAGCAATAACAACTACAACTCATGGTTTGACAACAATCACCAGAATGGAAATTGATCTCCCTCTAAACTTGTCTCATTCACTCCACCACTTGTAGTCCCATTCGGATGGCCACGACGAAATACTCCACAAGAGATCCTACTTATTATTTCATTTGGAGTTTTCACTCCAACAAATAAGCCAAAGGTACCAGACTATGAGATGAAGCTAGTCTGAAGTTAGAAAAAAGGTCAAATTGATTGCATTACTAATTCGTGAGGAACTTCTTCATTAGATATTGCTATCTTTAAATTATTTTTCATTGGAAGAATAATATTTCTAGACAAAAAATAGCCATTCATTGTGCGCACGCGCACTGGATTGTAGTGTACAGCAGTGAAGATACAAGAGGCCAACTCTCTGTTTTGTAGCGAGTGACTCGATAAAGACAGCTAGTGATGTTAATTTCTAGTTATAAAATAGTTAGTAATATAAGATTTGGATCTTTGCAACAGTATTCCAAAAGAAAATGTTAACCTGTTCTTGCTTTCTGATTATTAGAGTCTTATTTGTTTATGTATCCAAATAAGTAGAACCGAACAGACAATGACTGAGAACTATCCACTACACGGACATCAAGGGAAATTGGACACCTTAACCTGGTTGGTAGTTTTTGAAAGGATCAAGATGCCCAAGAGAGGGGGGGGGGGGGGGAATGGGGGTTTTTTAAAAATTTAAAAAACCCAAAAGCCCCAATTCAACCCCTTTTGCC